>Ga0315544_1000022_pt1 | contig 150186 bp, 116 predicted proteins | sample SalMarSW160130MG_2_FD_202543 | JGI IMG/M metagenome (GOLD analysis project Ga0315544, IMG submission 202543) | Salt marsh sediment microbial communities from the Plum Island Ecosystem LTER, Massachusetts, United States - Salt Marsh Sediment SW1601-130 ...
CTTATTAACGTTTCCTATTTTCTTAGCGTAGTTAATTACATTAAGTTTTCTTTTAATGTCTCTGTTTTCTTTTACGGTCATATTATAACACTTAAATTAGCTGATATAAAACTAAAAAAAAGTGTCAACCTTAGTCCGAAGTATTATAACATTTTTAGACGAAAATAATTTCATTCAGGTATATAACCTTTATAAAAGTTGGTGGTATGATAATGTGGATAAGGATTTTGGTATAATAAGGAATATTAATCCACTTGAAGGTACTAGTTACAGATGGAAATAATTAACTAGTCAGTAGTTTTTGTTTTATTATTCATTTTCCTCATGAATTCTCTTTATAATTTTATTCAATACAATATATGTGTTAATCTTTTTTGTATTGCATTTACTACTGTATGTGTGTGTCTTCAAAGTAAGTTGGACAAAATAAATGTATGAAATAAGTAGTGATAATAGAATTTCCAAGGAGGAATATCAAATCGTTACGTGAATACTAGTTATCAGAGATTGTATAGTTAATGCAATATTTATTATACTAATCTTTTAAAGTACATGTTATTTATTATGCATTAGTGATTTCGCTTATTCTTAATCCCCTCAATGCATTGATTTTATTCAGGTCCTCAAGAAACTGGTTCGATTTCTGTCCTCTCGGGATCACAAAAATGGAAAAAGCCAGGTAACTAATAACTGTTACCGGGCTTTCCAATCTGTTATCACAATTTTCTGACAACTACTCCAAATAATTATTAACTATCTAGCAACCATATACTATTATCTATATGATATTTTCATATTAACATTTGCTGACAATAAATTGCTGTATAATTAATCCGGTTAATTTTATCTGACAGCAATTTTAGAAAATGCATTTCCGATACGTATGATATAAATCCCTTGTTTTACTCCTATATCCATTCTTGAACTGGCAGCATTAGCCTGATAGACAAGTCCGCCTAAAATGTTATACACTTCAACTGCCTGGTTCCGGATATTTCCTTCTACTACAATATAACCATCAGAAGAATAAATAGTAAAGTTGTCCTGAGTTATCCTTTCGTCAATAAAACTTGGAGGAACTTCAAAGGCAGTAGCAATAAAATAATACGCATATAATGATGTATAATCATCATACAAATCTGCTTCCATTACTCCGGGGAAAATACAGATATTCCTCATACCTATATCTGTAGTTCTTTCCCATATATTAAAACAATGCCCGCTATCCTGCAACTCAAAAGCACTGGTCATTCTCCATACTAATGTATCATCAAATGCTGAAGCAACCGGAAATGGGCTGGGCTGCCATACCTGCCTGTGATCCTCCAGGTCTAATGTACGTTGGCAAGCTCCTTCATGTTTGCCCGTCCAGTCAAAAGCTGATTTAGTAGTTGGCGGCTGTTCATCCGGATCAAAAAAAGGATTAAGTCCTACCCAGTCGGTCCAACCTAAAGCCATGCCTGATCTTTTGTTTATAAAACGAAAGGTAGTGTTAGTTACCGCTATAACCTGCCATAAATGTCCATCCAATCCCACTGGAGCCAAATTTTCCTGCTGTTGCACCAAAGCGCCATCCAGCAAAGGATTCATATCATCGATACCTATGACATTATTACTCGAAGGTGCCGTGGTTCTATTACGATTACAAATCAGATAGTACTTGCTTACATCAAATTCAGGTACCTCCTGATTAAACACATTTGAAGCGCTAAAAATGAGTAGTGCCCCAATGACAAATAAAGTTGTAAAGTTTTTTTTCATGGTTTTAAATTTTAGGTGATTAAAATGTCAATATAATTTGGTTAAATAAAATTAAAAAAACATGTCATGCCACATAATTATACCTGGCATGACAAATATAATAATTAATATCCAGAATTCTGGTATTCAAGCTTTTCCTGATTAGTATATGGAGTTCCGTCTTCATATTGCAGTGCATCAATAAACGATTGAGGGATAGGGCGTAACTCATGTTTTCCTTCAATAGGTTGCGCACTACCATTAAAATCAGTTGGTTGCCCATTATATAATGTAGCCCTCTCAATTAATGTTTCAGTCCGTACCAGATCGGGCCATCGATGCAATTCACACATTAATTCGCGGGCACGTTCATCCAAAATATGGGCTATAAATATTTTTTGCCCGTCACCTTGTACACTTGGTGGAAAATAAGATGCCCTCAATGCATCGGATGGTATACTTGTCAGTTCACCCGCATCTGTAATAATTAAATTATCTTCAGTGGCGGGATTGCTCCTGTCACTGCTTTCTACCCAGTAATACAGATTGTGTCTAACTTCCCCTTCTTTATAAGCAGCTCTTCTTCTCAGAACATTTATATATTCCATGGCTTTGTTATAATTTCCAAGGCGGCCATATGCCTCTGCCGTTATCAGGTAAGTTTCGGCAAGCCGGGCAAGAATTCCGTCACGATAGCCTTCCTCATCCATAATTCCAGGTCTTGTATTGTCAAAGTATTTTGAAATAGGTGAATAATGCTGTTTTGGGGGATCAGGCATGTTCTTTATAACATCTCCGTTTGCATCCCTCACATACCTGGCAAAGACAGTATATCTCATTGTGTCAATATCAGCCTGGTCTATAGGTTCATCTGCACTGTTGGCTATATATATCAACGCCGTATCTCCCATTGGAACACCTCCTGATTCATTCGACATATATGCGAACTTAAAAGATTTATAAAAACGCGAATCATTCTCCCGGTCAAAGACATCAAAGGCATAATCTGTAGGACAAAGGCGGCGCCATGGACGGCCGTTTTCTATATCACGAGTTAATCCGGGCAGATCTTCATACCATGAACCGACATACAGGTGCATTTTATTGCCCCTGTGATAGCTTAGAGGGTCTCCAAGAGCTACTAAATTATCAGTAAACTGTGCGGCAAGGATAATTTCAGCACTGGATTCATTCGGACCATCAGGACCCGTATAATCAAACAAGCCGGCATAGTCAGGTTCCAGTTCATAAATAGATTCACTTCCTGTTTCAGGTAATACCTGTTCAGCATATTCTATAGCTTTCTGCAAATCGGCATCGTAATTCGTATTCCAGTCACGGTAAACTTCGCTTGCCCTTGTTAAATATACTTTTGCCAGATAATGTCTGGCTGCCCCTTTTGTTATCCGGCCCGGTTCACTGGCCTCAATATCAAGATTTGGGATCGCAGCTTCCAGGTCGGCAATAATCTGCTGGTATATATCTTCTACAGATGATTTGGGCAGGTTAGTAAGAATTTTGTTTGTGCTTTCAACAAGTAATGGCACTGCTCCAAATTGCACGACCAGGTCGAAATAACTAAAAGCACGTAAAAACAGGAACTGGGCCTCAGCATTTAGTCTTGATTCTTCAGTATCAAATGGTTCCTCTGTCACAGTTTTGGCCTTTTCAATTCCAATATTACATAATTTAACTATAAACCATAAATCCTGCCAGACATCTGTCATCCCCCAGAATCTTTCATCGAAATTATCAGTTTCATCAGGATCTAACCTGTCATTATAATTATTGTACTGGACCATGTCAGGGCCATTACCAACAGTCATTTCATCTACACCGTAATTAACAAGGCAATAACCGTGCTCGCCGTTAAACCTCCAGCGAAGAACGTTATACGAAGCATTTAAACATTCATTCAAGCCTTGCGGAGTACTATAATAATCGGAAGTTAACGTAGAAACCAGCTCCTCTTCCAGGAATGTTTCACTGCATGATAAACTGATTGCAATTGTGCAAACCAGAAAATATATCTTTTTCATTTTGCGTATCATTTTCATATTGATTTAATAGATTAACAATTACTTAAAATCCGACATTAATGCCTACCACGTAACTTTTAGTGGGATTATTGCCCATATCCGGATCAGTATTAATTGCTTCTGTAAACAGCAATGGATTTAACAATTGCACCCTAATTGCTAAATTCGACATATTCACTTTTGAAAGTAAGTTCTTTGGTAAATTATATTTAAGCGAAATATTCCTTACTTTCAGGAAGGATCCTTTCTGATACCCTAAAGATGACATGTATGTGTCCTCAAAGCCACTTTTTGGCCTTGGGTACATGGCACCGGTATTTGTCGGGGTCCAATAGTCAACAGCAATATCATGATACCGTCCATAAAGTAAAGGAGTGGCCTTACCAATGGTTTGCCCGACCCTGGCATAGAAGAAGAAAGACAATTCAAACCCCTTATAAGTAATATAATTGGTCATACCTGAAATAAAATCAGGATAATTCGATCCCCTTATTTTCTGGTCGAATGAATTAAACACATATTGCCCGCCTGTTGTATCCAGGTCTTTAATCCGGATTTGACCTATTTTGTTGTATAAACCACTACCGTAATATTGCCTGAAAAGCGCGGTATCTTCTGGTTGCCAAATTCCGTCATATTCATACCCGTAATTAACACTAATAGGTTCACCTATAAACCAGCGATTTGCAATATCATCGTTTTTACCACTATACAGTTCAACTATTTCGTTTATATTCTTTGAAAAGGTAAAGTCAGTCCTCCAGCTAAAATCTTTTGTGCTTATATTAACAGTTGAAATCATTATTTCAATACCCCTGTTACGCGTTTGCCCGATATTAAAATATACATGATTTGCACCGTTAACTACCGGGATTGTTCTATCCATTAATAAATCATATGTATTGGCATTATATAAATCAATAGAACCATGTATACGGTTCCTGAAGAAACCAAAATCATAGCCAATATTGAATTGGGCTGTTCTTTCCCAGTTTAATTCTGCATTTGGCGGTGTTTCAATTCTGTATCCGGTTGCCGCTTCACCTCCAAAGTTATAATTCCAGCTAACTATACTCCCTGAAGCCTGATAGGGAGGAATAAGGGAATTACCTGTAATCCCCCAGCCCAGGCGGATTTTTGATTCTGATATAACAGTTAAATTTTCCATAAACGATTCTTCATGAAGCTTCCAGGCGACTGCTACTGACGGAAAGAATTGCCATTTGTTACCCGGGGCTAAAACAGAAGCGCCATCCCATCGGCCTGATACGGTTAATAAATATCTGTTCAGTAATCCGTAGTTTATCCTGGCCATGAAAGATTGCCTTGACTGTTCTTCATAACTTGATCCGTAATCGAGGGCCTGGCCTTCACGGTTTGATCTCAAATCATACCATAACTGTTCATCGTAAGGAAGGTCCTGGGCGCTAAGGTGTGAATATTCGTATTTATAATTCTCTGCGCTTTGTAATAATGTAATATTTAAGCTATGCATATCACCAATCGTCAGATCGTAGTATAATAAATTTTCCAATGTCCAGTTAAAAGACTGGTCCTGAAAATACCGTGCATAGGAAGAACTTCCCCAGCGTGGTGAAGTTTCGGCTGATTGAAAAGTTCCGTTTCTGTATTGTCTGAAATCCGGGCCAAAATTAACCCTGTACTTTAAGCCTTTTATAATATCCACTTCACCATAAAAACTTCCGCGCATAAAATAACTTTTCCTGTTGTTCATCACACCATCTATATCTTTTATAAAATTAGCTATAGTAGATTCCCCTCCCGGATTCCATTCATAATCTCCGGCGGTATCGTAAGGTACTGCAAAGGGGAGCATTCCCCTGGCCAAATCAACTGTGTTTATACCAAATTCCTGGTCTGCCATAATGCCGTTTAAAGAACCTCCTATTCGCATACGTTTGTTTAAATCCATATCCAGTGATATCAAGCCACTGTAACGTGTATATGATTGTCCTTTTTCAACTCCTGTCTGATCGAGGTAGCCGAAACTAATATAAGATCTCATTGTTTCAGATCCCATACTTGCCGATATCTGGTGGTTCTGGGTAATACCTGTCTGTACAGCATAGTCCATCCAGTCTGTTTCGCGTACATTTTCAGGATTATAAACAGGCACCTCATCAACACCCCAAAGTTCCTGTTCTTCAGGTGTGGTCGGACGCATTACCGCAATCCTGTTTTCCTCATCTTCCCATTCATAACCCATGGCTATTGATTCCCAGGATTCATAGTCCTTTGACCCAAATAAAATGAAATCCCAGAAAGGATCAGGATATGGAGAGGCATATGTCCCGGCGTTCCTGAATACTTCGCGATTGGCTTCAAACTGGTCGGCAGCGCCAAACAATTCCAGCCTGTCGTCCAGCTTTTCAAATGTAAGGGATGCATCATACCTGATACTTGTTTCCCCGGATTTTCCTCTTTTTGTTGTAATAAGTACAACCCCGTTTGCAGCCCTTGACCCGTAAATAGCTGTGGCCGAGGCATCTTTTAATATTTCTATTGACTCAATGTCATTAGGATTTAAATTTGATATCGGATTGTGGGTAAGGTCTTCATAAGTAACCTCTCCACCTTCATAATCGGGTTCCGTGTTAAGCCTCCTGGTGGTTACAGCCATTGGAATACCGTCCACTACAAAGAGGGGATCGTTAGCTGCTGTAGGATTATCGGGATCCGTGATTGACCTTTCTCCCCTGATACGGATGATCCCTACTTCACCAGGGCGAACGTTCGAGGTTATATCTACACCCGCAGCCCTTCCCTGCATTGCTTCAAGGGGATCAATTATGGTACCCTGTTCAAGATCTCTCTGGCTAATACTGGCTACAGATCCTGTTATGTCACTTTTTTTCACAGTACCATATCCTACTACTACAACTTCTTCCAAACTGGCAATGTCGGGAACAAGACTAATGTTTATTAATGTCTGATTCCCCACAACCATTTCTTCTGTAAGGTAACCAACATAAGAAAACACAAGTACGGCATTTGCATCAGTAATGGTCAGGGTATAATTCCCATCTGAATCTGTAACGGTTCCGTTTGATGTACCCTTCTCAATTACGTTCACCCCGGGCAGTCCGGTACCGTCTTCATCAGTTATTTTCCCGGCTACCTGCTGTTGCTGGATAAATTCCCTGGGCGCAACAACTACCATATTGTTCTCAAGTATTTTATAGGAAAACTGATGGTCTGAAAGCAACTCATCCAATAACTCCCTTACGGTCCTGTTTTCAGCTTTTAATGTGACTTTCTGATTTAAACCTGACAGCTGGTCGTTATAAAAGAATCTGTAGTTACTTTCTGATTCAATCGTTTTTAATACATCGCGTAAGGTCTCATTTTTCAGATCCACTGACAGCTTTTGTGAATAAATTGTTGCAGTTGCCTGGAAAGCGATGATAAAAATAAGGATTGATGATAATTTCATAATTAACAGAAGTTTGTTAAAGTTCTTAATTAAGGGTATATGCTTCCCTGAGCAAATTTTTTTCATAAATTTAATATGTTTAAATTAAACAATTATAATTAATTACTCTAATTCACGAGATTATTTGAAAATCCTGATTAGGAGAGCAGGGACCTTCGGACTGGTTCCATACTTTTTAATAGTAAGGATGTTTTTCATAGGCTTCTGGGTTTTTAGGTTAGTAAATCAGACAAACAGCAAATTGTCTATTCCGAATCAATATATTTATTATACTTCATCTTTAATTTCGAATCAAGCTTCAGGGTTACAGTTCCTTTACCGATTTCATACTGCAAGGGAGCTGTTAGTTTAAGTACCTGCAATACCTGCTCAAGAGTTTCATTGTGAAAAGTACCTGTAAACCTGTATTCTTTTAATTCTTCCGAATTAAAAAGTATTTTTACATTAAATCTTCGTTCCAGCAATACAGCCAGTTCGCTTATTTTTTCTCCCTTGAATATCCAGTTTTCATCTTTCCATGAGGTATATAAATCGGTCCTTTCTAGGTTGTTGATAACCGGACTCATTGCCAAATCAGTTATCAGATTCTCCAGTTTAATTTCTCTGAGCTTTTCAATACCCACTTTACCCGGATCAGTCAATACAACTGAATTGATAGTTGCTTTACCGGCGTGAAATTTTATTTGCTGGTTTGGCTTTAGTGTAATAGAGAAAGGCTTTTTGTTCCGGTCTTTGCCATCCACCTTTATGATACCTTTAATAAGAGTCGTTTCAACATTATCTTCCTCGGGATAAGCTTTTACATTAAACTCTGTTCCTAAAGCTCTTATTTTCAAATTTTTTGCATTTACAATAAATGGCTTATCCGGATTTGTTGCTACCTTAAAAAATCCTTCACCAATCAGTGTTACCTGACGCTCATTTTTCCCGAACAGACTGGTATTATACATGATATCAGTGCCTGCATTTAACCAGACCTTTGTTCCGTCCGGCAAAATGGTGATGGCTTTTGATCCTTTTGGCGCATATACATGGATTGTATTATCAGATCTTACAGTAGAATCCGTTATTTTATTTTTTAAAAGGAAATATGTTCCTGCAGATCCTATTGAAATAAATAAAATGATTGCTGCGGCAATTTTAGATATATACCTTAGACGGTGGATACGCCTCTCAGTAGCAATTTTACCCCTTTCCCTGATTTTATGATTAAGCTGTAAGAGAGCCTTTTGTATATCATCAGGATTGCATTTCTGCATCTGAACGGATGCCATCCACGAAATCTTCATTTGAATAAATTCTTCCCTGTTTTCAGCGGATTGATTAATCCACTCCCTTAAAAGTGTGATTTCCTGATCTGAAGCTTCTCCGTTAAGAAACCTGATAATTAAATCATTTTGATCTGCATTTGATTTTTTTCCTGTCTTCATATAATATAGTTATATTAATAAGACACGAAAAACTACTTTTGGTCTACAAAATTTTTAATAAAAATATTTTTTGAGGGTGATTATCAAATTTCAGAGATATCTTTTTATCTTTTCGCGTAATTTTTTCATTGCCCTCGACATTTGGGTCTTAACAGTGCTTGGTGAGATGTTCAGCCGTTTAGCTATTTCAGGATATGTGAGATTTTCATACCGGCATAACCGGAATATTATTTTACATTGCTCAGGAAGTAACTCAATGGCTGTCTCAAGTTCCTGTTCCGCCTGCTCGGAAAAGAATTTGTCATAGACATCCTCAGGAATCTCAATAAATAATAAATCAGCCTGTTTTTTTAGCTGATCAACCCGGATTTCTTTATGAGATAAGGTTAAATTATCACGGATATAGTTCAAACACCGGTTATGAACACTGCGATATAAATAAGCTTTCAGTGAACTCTTAATCCGGAGTTTACTCCTGTTTTCCCACAAGTATAGAAATACATCCTGGGAAATTTCCCGGGCAGCATCCAGGGACCGGAGATAGTCATTAGCAAATGCACACAATCCGGAATAATAACTTTTAAATACCAAATCATAAATTTTCCTGTCTCCCCTGCTTATACCTTTGAGCATGTCATCATCACGCAAATTCATTTAAATACCATTAATTTTATATTAAAGCACTTAAACATATTTGAACAGACAAACTTAACAAAACTTATTAACATGGTTAAGAAATGGGTGGCAAAAAAAAGGGCACATCAGTGCCCTTTATAAGTATCGATTCTATAACTTATTCTTTGAAAATCCTAAGTAATGTCGTTTTGTTCTGAGTAATTAACTTTATGATGTAAATGCCAGGCTCAAATTCATTCAAATCAAGTTCAATTGTCTTATGCTCAGAATCAAAAGACTGTCTTAGTACAACAAGACCCTGCAAATTAATTACTTCTGCAATGATATTACTGCAAAATCTGTTAAAATCTACATTGATTTTCCCATCTGTAGGATTAGGATAAATAATAAACTCATATTCAGGAATATTTTCACTTACTCCAACAATGGAAATATTATAACAGGCAGAAGTATCAGAGCAACCGTTTTCGAAAATAATTACGGCATAGTTACCACTTGCTGCTGCAGTGAAAGTCCGGTTAACTTCTCCTGATACCGGACTATTTCCATTATCACAATCTATCCACTGATAGTCTAAGCCAGTAGCATTAGCTGTCAGGGTTGATCCATCCTGTGTAACTGACACGTTAATACTAGTAACATTCACAATGGTTACAATTATACTGTCACAACCCACAACTGTTGTTAAGTTACTTGTATATACATCAGCTGCAGTTATATTATCCTGTGTAGTGCCATCAGGAAAAGTATAGCTGTCACCTCTGCATACAAATACCGTTTCTTCCGTATTGTATACAGGATTTACATTTACCGTGGTTTCAATTATACTGTCGCAGCCCTCAACTGTAGTTAAGTAACTTGTATTAATAACAGTTGCTGTAATATTATTCTGTGTACTGCCATCCGGGAAAGTATAACTGTCACCACTGCAGATAATGACCGTATCTGTCAGATTATATACAGGATTTAAGTCCACATTAACCGGTACCCTGTTAGTACTTGGACATCCGTTGTTTGCTTCAACATAAAATGTAGCAGATGCAGTTAAGGGATCTGTATTGTAAATAGCACCTGTATCCAGGGGAGTTACATCGTCGGAATTTGTGTACCAGTATAATGTTCCTGTACCGGCAGCGGATAAAGAAGCTGATGTACCATAGCATGTAACCGTATCGTTAGCCTCCGGATCTGCTGGTCTTGTAATTAGGGAAATTGTAACACTAACACTTGTGCCATTATTATTTAGATTAGTATCTATTGCTGAGGAATTTATAATATTAGCGTATGTAGTAATGGTCTGACCTGCCATTCCTGCATCCACAATACCGTTGATTATTAATATGGCACTATCATCAGGAGCAATAAAAGGTATATTCCAGTATCCTGAAGCCTGATTATAATTACCGTCAACAGCATTTACATTATCTATTGTGTATCCAACAGGAAAAGCTGTTGTTGAAACCACATTTTGTGCGCTGTCAGGTCCCGGATTTTCAATTTTAATGCGGTAAACCACATCACTGGAGTCGCATAATCCTGTTGATGATTCTGAAATAGAGATGCCTATATCTGCACTGTCTGATGGTAATTCGCCAAATACCATCACCCTGTTCATATCCCTTCCGGCAACGAACAACCTGCCATTCAAATCGGTCGAAACATTGTAGACCCTGCTCAGGTTATTTATATCGGAGAAACCTGATGTTGCAAAAGCCATATTTGAATTAAAGTCCGGCTGACCCAGCACAACATTCGCATGAGCTCCGTTGGTTTCAGGAACAGAATCAAAAATTAAAACCCGGCTGTTACCAAATTCAGCAACTGCAACTTTACCATCTGTCGTGACCGTGGCGGCAACAGGTATATACATGGTTGAATCAGAGACTCCTAAAGAGCTAAGACCAAACTGATAATGCCCGATTACTACAGTAGCCGATTCCCCATTTGAAACAGGAATGGAATCATAAACAAAAACATTATTATTGTTAGCATTAGCGATTAATAATTTACCATCAGGAGAATAATTGACGCCCCAGGGAGAATTTAACTGGTTAGGCTGACTACCTGGCGTGTTTGATGTAAAATCTGCCTGCCCGATAACAACATCAGCCGGGGTACCGTTAGTAGATGGAATGCTGTTCCAGACCAAAACCCTGTTATTATAATATTCAGCGACTAATAGTTTCCCCCCTGGAGAAACCATAACTCCACAGGGATAATGCAGGGAAGTACTGCTTGTACCGGACCCCGAGGACGTGAAATCAGGTTGCCCCAATACTACATCTGCCGGCTGTCCGTTCACTACAGGAATTGAGTTCCATATTAGTACTCTGTTCTGACTACCACTTGCTGCAATTAGTTTATTGCCATCAGGACTCCATGCCACACCATCAAAATAATTGGCATATGAAGCAGTAGGGCCGTTATTTCTAACAAAAAAACTTGGATTCCCTACTTCAACATCGGCAGGTTGTCCGTTTGAAGCAGGTATTTTATACCATATTTTAACTGAGCCTCCTGTTTGTTCTGCCACAGCTAACATGCCTTTTGAACTTATAGCACTATATGATGGCCCGTGAGTAATGGTATCACTGGTATTCTGTACCTGAGTCTGATAATTTGGCTGGCCTATAACCAGACTAGCATCTTGAAAATTAGTAAATGTCTGCTGTGCAAATACATTTACTATTAATCCTGAACTTAATAAAATAGTAAATAGTCTTTTCATAATAATAATTTAAGATTTTCTATAACGATTAATAAATAATTTATTTGTGATTTCCTTTTATTGTTACTCTTCCTCACCTACAAGTAATAAGATCGTTTTACTTAAAATTCTGTTTTGTAAAATTAACTTAATGTAGAACTTCAAAAAAAAATTTTTTCCACAGCCCTATCATATTGTATCATAGAAGATAAATCCTGAATTATATCAGTATACAAGGCAGAAAATATAATATTATTCACTTTATGTCTTTAAGCAATTATCTCAAGATCCTGCCTGAATTAATAATATTATATCCACGGAAGATTGTTCATAAAATGTTAGCAGAGGTAAACAAAAAAGGAGGAAATGTTTTCAAATCCTCCTTAGATATCATTTATTATTTACCAATATACTTTAGAAATTAGAAAAAATTTCTCTTTGAGTTCCTGATCTTGAAGAATAGTTAACTTTTAGCGCGCTTGCTTTTTTTAATTCCTCTTTAACATCTGTTACTATACCCATTTCAACGTTCTTATCGCATTTTATTGAAACGGTCATCTTTTTTCTGTCTGCTTCAGTCATCTTTTCTCTCTCACTGGAAATAAATTCTCTTATTTTTTCCTTGGTGGCGAACGCATCGTTTAGTTGAATCCTGGGCGCTGTACCATAAACCTCCTTTTGTAATGGTTTTCCTATATATATATAACTTACCAGGGATTTCTTTTCAAGTTTCTTAATCTCAGAAGCAAAAGGAGGAAATATGTCCACTTTAAGATTTGTCTCGCGCAGAACAGTTGTTACCATAAAAAAGAACAATAACATAAAAACAATATCAGGTAAGGATGCCGTGTTAATTCCGGGCTTTTTACCTTTGCTTTTTCTGGCGAATTTTGTCATGATTAAGATCCTCCTATATTTTTGGGAACAGCTTCAGAAATTTTTAAAGGGTAAACATCTTCTATTGCTTCCTTTCTGTCATCATCATCTTTTAAGTCATTATATCTTATTCCGAATTTATTTATCGAAAGTTCATCCCTAAGTTCATTATAAGCCGCAGTGAGTTCATTTTGTACTGCTATATAAGTGCCATATGAGGTTCCCCGGTCATTTTGCAGTGATATAACATGAAACTTTGTGACAGGGATGACCCCGAAATAATTTATCTCTTCAGGAACTTTTTCCGGTAAATCACCTCTGTTTGCAGGATTTGCTATAAATTCCTTTGCTGCTTCGCGCAGGTTTCTTATATCTATTAACTCATTTTCAACCAGTAACTGGTTATCCTTATTTACCAAAACAACGAATATGTTCCTTTCCTTTATCTCTTTTTCCTCCTTTTGTTCTTCTTCTGGTTTAGGAGGTAAAATTCTGAAAATACCCGAATCAGTATCCATAGTTGTTGCAACAAGGAAGAAAATAAGTAATTGGAATGCAATATCAGCCATAGAACCTGCATTAATCTCTTGTAATTCTCTTCTTCTTGACATTGTTAATAGTTTTTATTATTTAAAACAAATATTATGCCAGTGAATAATTATTTTATCTAAATAAACTTGCTATTTCGTAAAACAGTATTCCAACAAAAGCTATGGCAACAAGTATATAACTAATTGTTAATCCAGTATCCACAAGTTTTAATGTTGATGTAGTTGCTTCTACCTTTAAAAAACTTATTGACTCACTGGATGCCATCAAATAGCTAACCCCAACCAAAACAGCAGTAACTAATATAATTATTAATATATTTTTAGCATGTGACGGATTTTTGATTAAAGTTATAACAGGAAATATAATTGCAGCAACAGCTGCTATTCCGACTAATATATATGCCCAAATTATCATATTATCTGTTATCTTGGGCTCTTCAAAAGCCGTTCCTTCAGTTCCCGGCACTTTATTCCCCATATAGAATATCAATGTAAAAACTACCGAAACCGCTAACAACACATATAAACTAAGGGATAAAATCCTCGATAATTTATTAGACATGATAATTACTTTTTAAGATTAAATTTTATTAGCAAATCAATTAATGAAATAGAAGCATCTTCCATATTATTTACTATACCATCGATTTTAGTTATTAAATAATTATAGAAGAGCTGAAGAACTACTGCAACAATCAAACCTGATGCTGTGGTAATAAGTGCAACACCAATAGGTCCCGCTACAATTGAGGCATTTACATCACCGTGCTGCTGTATAGAATCAAATGCCATAATCATACCTATTACTGTACCCATGAATCCTAACATAGGGGCAATTGATATAAACAGTGAGATCCAGCTCAGATTTTTTTCAAGTAATCCTGTTTGTACACTTCCATAAGAAATAATTGATTTTTCCACAACATCAATTCCATGTTCAATCCTGTCCAGTCCCTGGTAAAATATGCTTGCAACAGGGCCCCTGGTAGTGCGGCATACTTCTTTTGCTGCTTCCACGCCTCCTGATTCCAAAGCATCTTCAATTCTTCCCAGTAACTTCTCAGTATTGGTTGTTGCCAGGCTTAAATAAATAATTCTTTCTATTGCCAGGGCAAGTCCAAAAATCAAACAAAGCAAAATAGTACCCATAAAACTGGCCCCTCCTTCAATAAATTTGGCTTTGATCTGTTTATGAAGGGTTGGTCTGGCTTGTTCCTGATCTAAAGTAGCTATGTCTTGTTCGACTGAAATTTCCTCAGGTTGTTCCTCATTTAATGTAGTTGTTGGTTGCATTTCTTCTTCAGTTGCTTCATCTTGTGCGACCGCTGAAGCTGATACTACTAATAAAAGCATCCCTAATACTACCAAAATAGCATAGATTTTTTTCATGACTTATTTTCAATTTAATTATTAATAACTTATTAATTATCTAATTTCTAATTTATTATATTTATTTATTATTCCCAAACTTAATAAAAAAATATTTTAAAAACTTTTCTTATCTTCTCCATGCCGAAATTTACTGGTCTAAATATCCCTGGTTTTTATTTATTCGCACTGCGGAGAGAGCGGGATTCGAACCCGCGTACCGCTTTTGGCGGTAACACGCTCTCCAGGCGTGCGCCTTAGACCACTCGGCCATCTCTCCTCAACATGCCTGAAAATTTTAAGGTCGAAAATTACTAAAAAAATTTTAAATGCAAATATAATATTATTATTTCTCCAATGATTCTATTATTTAAAATAGCTTATTGTCTTGTTTTATTAAAATTTCTTAATATACACTTTATTTGCCAAAAATAGTATGTGCATTTTGTGTGGTTATTTCAGCAACTTTAGCCTGGTTTACATTCTTAATTTGTGAAATCTTCTCTGCAATAAAAATCAGGTAACTACTTTCATTACGCTTCCCCCGCTTTGGAACCGGTGCCAAAAATGGAGAATCAGTTTCCAAAACAATATCCTCAAGATCAATTTCTTTAACAATATTATCTAATCCCGAGTTTTTGAATGTAACTATTCCACCTATGCCCAGCTTAAAATTTAGTTCGTTTATTATATAATTAGCCTGATCAACAGTGCCTGTAAAAGCGTGAAAAACTCCTTTTAATCCCGAATTCCTGTATTTTTTCAATGTTGCAAAAAGTTCGTTGAAGGATTCTCTTGCATGTATTACAACGGGTAAATTGAATTCTCTGGCGAACCCTATCTGTTTCTCAAAAGCAATTATTTGCTCCTTTATATATGTTTTATCCCTGTATAAATCAATGCCTGTTTCACCAACAGCGATGTACTTTCCGCTAACAAGTTCATTTTCAATAATTCTTAACTCTTTTTTGAAATCTTCGTTTACAGAAGTAGGGTGCAGTCCAATCATTGGAAAGCAATAATCCTTATAGTCAGCAGCTATTTTATTCATTGATTTTATTGTACCGCTGTCAATATTAGGTAAAAACATTTTTGTAATACCATTATTGATAGCTCTTTCGATTACTTTATCAATATCATCTTTAAAACTTGACAGATAAAGATGTGCATGTGTATCAGTTAAATGCATATTTTAACTCTATGATATGTGAAATTTATTTTACACTTACAATATTCCTGATTTTTTTTTAATCCTGGTAATTTTCTTTATGAAAAAAAATTTGTCAGGGATTTATACACTTTACCGGGCAAACATTTGACCAGACCGTTGAATTCAAGGTTAAGTAATAAGGCAGACACTTTGCTCACAGGCATTTTACAATTCAATGAAATCTGATCAACTGTTAATTCAGAATTTCTCTCTATCTCATTTAACACTTTCGATTCGTCATCTTTAAGATCAACAAACATTTTCTTTTGCGGATTATGGGATTCCGGATGATCTGATTGCCACCCCAAAATATATTCAAGATCTTTATAACTTTCAATCAGAGCTGCTTTATTCGTTTTAACTAACCTGTTACATCCTACTGAATACCTGTCATTTACTCTGCCAGGGAAAGCGAAAACATCCCTGTTATAAGAATTAGCAATATCAGCAGTTATTAAAGCTCCCCCCTTTTCTCCCGATTCTACTACTACTACAGCATCAGATAATCCTGCTATAACCCTGTTACGCTTAACAAAATTGTTTCGTTCAGGCATTTCATAACTCAAAAAGTCAGATATCAAAGCCCCTTGTGATATAATCTGTTTAGCAATTCCTCTATGAACTGAAGGATAGATAACTGCATGACCATGACCAAGAACAGCTGCTGTTTCCAGCTTATTGGTTAAAGCTGCTCTATGTGCACATATGTCAATGCCATATGCCAGTCCGCTTACTATTAAAACATCATGATTATTCTGTGCTAAACCTTCAACCAGTCTGTTACACATATCCCTTCCATACCCGGTGGCATTTCTCGTTCCGACAACAGCCAGAATCTTTTGCCTGTTAATGTCAGTGTCACCTTTCACAAAAATAATTACCGGTGCATCGAAACAATGTTTAAGCCTTTCCGGGTAATTATCATCAAGATAAAATAATGATTTTATTTTATTCTTTGTTATAAATTCAACTTCTTTTTCGGCCTTCTCCAATACATTATTATCAATAATATAACCGGCTATTTTGTCTCCAATACCTGGAATTTTAGCCAAATTTCTGCCTTTCTCTCTGAATACTCCTTCAATACTTCCGCAATAAGAAATTAATCTTTTGGCAAGTACAGGTCCTATTTTAGGAATTAGTCCTATTCCAATTTTATATTTTAAATTGTCATTTTGCATTATTCCGTTTAATAACTGCTGATATTACCGAAATAAAACCAGGTTATCTGTTAAATATTAATTAGTGATTTTCTAAAATAATAAACCTGAAAAATATAATGCAAACATATTTTAACCTTTTCACTTAAACGGAACTAATCTTTCAAAAATGTCTATTATATCTGAATATATTAATGCGACTTCCTTTTCTCTTTTACTAACTGCCGATCTTTCAGCATTTTGAAATCCCCCCTGATAATAACGCTGATACCAGGGGCCTACGGAAATCAAAGCATCTAATATTGAATAATTAATTGCTGTATTAAAAAATAAAAATCCGAGTGCTCCGGTAAGTAATAGTGAGTTTAACCCGCCTTTTATGTCTCCGCAGTATATTTGCCCCAACCCCGGAATGATTAAACTTAAAGTCTTTGCAAATTTTGGATTATATCTCTTATTTATATGATTAATTTCATTAAATAAATAAGATAATTTCTGTTTTTCTGCGGTATAGATTGTATCTATACAATTATTAAAATGTTTATCAGAACTCCTGAATTCCTTTTTTTGAAAATAGACAATACCTAAGTAAAAATTTTTTTTCTTTTCAAAATACTCTGATGTTAATCTGTTTAAATTTAACAACTCAATTAAAGCCTGATCGTAATATTCATATTCAATAAAATTAGCAGCCTTCTGAAAAATAAGTTCATTTTTAATACTGTCATTATCAGATAGTACATATGCGAAATCGATATAATATTGCGATTTATCAAATTCATTTTCCTTCAAATAACAAACTGAAAGGTTCAAACCTGCCTTAAAGGAATATTTACCGGAGGAATCAAAAAATAATACTCTTCTATACGCTTCTATGGCGTTATCAAAGTTCCCAATGGTCATTTGATTATTTCCAAACTCAAATGTCTCATCAATATTTTGAGTGTAACAGCATAATCCAGCCAGTATGCTACTCGTAAGAATAAAAAATTTCTTCAATTTTATGCTTTAAATTGTGTTTCAAATTGGAATTATACTTATGTGCTGCCTTGGCAGAGCCAAACAAATTTCCCAGATAAAATCCTGTTGCCAGTCCTCCAAAAACCCAGCCGTATGCACTTTTAACTCCGTTTTTTTCAAAGCCCCTGTATGACTGAAAAGCTGATGTCGCGACAAAAAAGAATGATACTATACCATCTTTCCATGCTCCTGAATATACCTTGCCAGCCCCTGGAATAATTGAAGATAAAGCAACGCTAAATGCCGGACTTTTATATTTAAAATACATCTTATTATCAAGAATACTAATATATCTATCTATATATGGATTTCCCATGTCCTGATTTATATTAATTATTTCTCTGGCCTTTTCATAATCTTCATCAAACAATTCAGTTGAGACCAAATAGAAAATTTTATCTTCATTGGTAAAATTATCATTCAATGACAGAAATTTTCTTGATTCACTCAGAGAATTATTCAGAATTAAAGATTTGCAATACTCATTTGAAAATCCATAGCTAATATTTCTTGAGGAATTAAAGAACTGCCTTGTACGTATTATAGCTCTCCCATAGTCACCAGTATGCCTGTATGATTGTACCAGGTTTAGTCTTGATTCAAAATCTGTTGAATCAAAAAAAACAATTCGTTCATATTCTTTTATTGCCAGTTCGAAATCTCCTGATAAATACAGATAATATGCAAATTTCCTGGAATTTTGCAGGTTAAATAAATCCTGGGCATTGACAGACGATATTGAATGAAAAATAAAATATTGAACAATAAAATAACTAGTGAAGAGTCTCATACCTGAAATTTCTTGGAGGATCATCAAGTTTGTGCGTTTCTTTATTAATAGAATAAAGCTCAGGGCTCAAACCATTACATCTTGAAAACCTGTCAAAAAAGTTAATTGTACCTAAGATGGATCCCTGGTTCTGTATCGATATCATGGCATATTCTGAACATGAAGGTGTAAATGTGCAGGAACTCGCATCCTGAGATGAAACAAATACTTTATAGAACAAAAATAGTCTTGATATTAGGAATTTTATATCGCTGTCATATTTCTTCGCAAACTCAAATTTGTATTTGTCTTCAGTTATTATATTAAGATCTTTAAATCTCTCAATATCTTCCCTGGTTTGAGAATTGCTAATGATGCTAATTAACAGGAAGAGGATAATCGTAAAAATATGTCTCATTTAAATTATTAAGCTGAATATTTTCAAAAGTTGTAATCTGATAGGTCTTTATATCTCCAATATAGTTGATTTTGACTATCTTCATAGGGAAAGGTAATCCTTTAATAACCGTATAGTCTTCAAAAAACTGCTTGCCTGCAAGTTCACCCCGGGCATTATAAAATACAATTCCGTGCAGCCTTTTATTTTTGGTTGATATCATAACTTTGCCAAAAAATTTTCTTTTATTTTTTTCAGGCATCCATGTTGTAATTACTAATTCTCCATCTTTTTCGACATTATCTATGCTATAAAATGATTCCTCAAATCCGTAATTTATAAGCTGGTTATTAAGAGATAAATTAAAAATAGAGAACTGGGCCATATTAAATGTCCTTGTTCTGCTTTTAAGTTCCCCATTTACAAACTGATAAAGTACAGTATCTTTTGAAACCATCACCTGTTTCTCAGGAAAGGATATATTGTATACTACCTTGCCTATATTCTTATCATAGTAAAATTTGCCTATAGTCAGCTGCGACTGGAATTCAGATTTTTCTTTGACTGTAATATCTCCCTCAATCCTAAAAAAAAGTTGCCCAAAAATCATTTTGGGCAACACGAAAAAAAATATTATAAAAACTGATATATTAAATCTCATCAAAATATTAAGGTTAATACCATAAAGCTGCATTACCTAAAATCCATACATAAAATCCAAAATAAAGTACCACCCCGACTAATGTTCCAATAACACATCCCTTAAATGCCTGTTTAACCTCATCTCTGTCTTCTGTTACAAAGTATACTATAGCAACACCCCAAACACCAATACAACATCCCCACCAGAAAGATGGAATTCCTAATGGCGGTTCTTCAAAGAAAATGTCTGTAGAAAAAGGATCCCCCAATAATAAGTTAGCTATCAATTGATTATTGGCTGCACGTAAATTACTTAAGGTTACCCCATCATTAATTTTCACATAATTTTCCAATTCATTCAATTGTTTGAATGTACTTTCAATTTCTTCTCTATCATAGGTGAATAACTCAGAATTGCCTGCAAAACAGTTGAAAGAGAAGAAAAATAATATAAAAAGGAATGTCAGTAGATTTTTTTTCATAGTGCTATTTTTAATTTAATTTCAAATATAAAATTTTTTATGATATTACATAAAAAAATTTATGAATTTAAATCGCATATAAAGAAATTCTTATACACAATAGAATTTAATTTATATAAAATGTTAAGTTAATCGCCTATTTTTTGGAAAATCTGTTTAAAGAACTAATGATATTTTTCTTCTGTTCAGAATTCAGGGCAGTAATACTAACAGCCGGGTATCTGGCGATCCTGTTTTCAAGTTGCTGTAACAATACTATCTTTTCTCTTAATCCCATAAATGATTTCTCCAGCTTGTAGCCGGCAAACAACCTTTTGGGTATTTCAATAGAGTTTTTCTTCTGTGTGAAAATACTTAGTGAAAAATATCTGAGTAGCAGTTTGTCACCGTCATCGTTATAATATATATAATTAAAATCACGGATAACATTAAATATGATTGTCAGAAAATAAATGGCAACAATAATAAGGGTTATTAATACCTTATCTATTTTAAAAATATTCTCGTCATAAACATTAGTAAAAAGAATCAATACTATAATAAGAATTACAATAATGGTGGTGAAAAAACTTCTTAATTTTTTCTTAATTACTGTTCTCCTGATATTAATTGTCATCTTATCTTATAGTTTAGCAGAATCAAATTTATTATAATAAGCTAAAAGTACAAAAAATCATCTCAATGAATGACAGAATATTAGGTATAATATATTTTTTATGAGGATAGATTCGAAATGTTAATAAGTAATCGCAAAATTTTCACTAACTTATATATAAGAAAAATATTTTTGTTAATCTCCTTAGTCACTAATTAATATTTTTAAATTATGAAAGCAAAATTTATTTTACTCACTTTGTTTTTATTTAGTCTGGTTGCGCTAAACAACAATTTAAAAGCCCAGGATAATAAGAAAAACGTTGTTACCCTTAGTCTTTCAAACCTGGTTATAATAACCCCAACCCTATATTATGAAAGAGCGATTGGAGAAAAAACCAGTCTCCAGCTGGGAGCGTATTATACAGCTCTTGAAAGAAATGATGTGAAGTTTGCCGGACTGGGTGTTATACCTGAATTCAGGTTTTACCCGGGTTCATACGGTGCTCCCAGGGGATTTTATTTTGCACCCTTTGCCAAATACCAAAACTATAGTCTAAGTACAACCGTCGATAATCTTGCCGTAAGTTACGATGCCAAGGCTACATTATCCGGAATAGGGGGAGGAGTTATAATCGGAGGTCAGGTATATGTTGCAGATGTAGTTGTTCTTGACGTTTTTATCGGACCATCCTTTACCAGTTGGAGTACAAAATACAAAGATAATTCTACTGAAGATGATTTTGGAAGTATTTCAATGATTAAATTTGACGGATCTAATGTAGGAGTACGAATAGGAATATCTTTGGGATTTGGATTCTAACTAAAAGAATAAAACCTTACGGTCTTAAAAAGGGACAGACAATTTTTTTAATATACATTTCAAAGGTACAGGCACTTTTTAATTAACAAAAGTGTCTGCCCTTTCTTATATTCTTTTCTTTTTAAAAAAATCAGTTAATAACTTATTGCACTCATTTTCAAGTATACTATGCTTAACCTCGGTTCCGGGATGCAATATCTTTTTTGAGATCCCTGAATAACCTCTTTCTTTATCAAAAGTGCCAAATAAGATCTTGCTTAACCGGGTCCAGTAAGATGCCCCGGCACACATTACACAAGGCTCCAAAGTAACATATAAAGTACAATCTGTTAAATATTTCCCGCCAATTGTGTTAGCTGCAATTGTGAAAGCTTGCATTTCAGCATGTGCGGTAACATCATTTAAGGTTTCAGACAAATTATGAGCTCTGGCAATTATCTGATTTTTATATACAATTACAGCTCCCACAGGCACCTCATCCTTTTCAAATGCTTTCTCCGCTTCCTTGAGAGCTTCATTCATAAAATATTCGTCTGAAAATAACTTATAAGCCATTATATTTTAACTTATCTTAAACTTACAATTCCTTCCTTAACTTCCCCGGTAAATATTTAAATATAGCTTAAAATTATTTTATTATTGTATTCAATTATCTAACAGTTAAAAGTTTTCTTTTTATTTTCGTAAAAATTAAATCTTATTAAAGATGTACAGAACACATAACTGCGGAGAACTAAAACTTAAAAATAAAGGGGAAAAAGTTATCTTAAGTGGCTGGGTACAACGATTACGCAACCTGGGAGGTATGACTTTCATTGATCTGAGAGACAGGTACGGAATAACCCAGTTAGTCTTTAATATGGATACCAACGCAGATTTATGTAAACAAGCCCGAAAATTAGGACGTGAATATGTGATAAGAATTGAAGGTATTGTTGAAGAAAGAAGTAACAAGAATCCTGCTCTTCCAACCGGCGATATTGAAATTAAAGCAAGCAAAATTGATATATTAAATAAATCAGAAGTACCTCCTTTCACAATTGAAGATGATACAGACGGGGGTGATGAACTGCTTATGAGGTACCGGTATCTTGATCTCAGAAGAAACATTTTAAAGAAAAATCTTGAGCTGCGACATTTAATGGCCCAGGAGACACGGAAATATATGTCAGAGAAGGGATTTATTGAGATTGAAACCCCCATGCTGATTAAATCTACACCTGAAGGAGCCAGGGATTTTGTTGTCCCTTCAAGGATTAATCCCGGCGAATTCTATGCATTGCCACAATCTCCGCAAACATTCAAACAACTAATAATGGTTGCCGGATATGATAAATACTTTCAAATAGTAAAATGTTTCAGGGATGAAGATTTAAGAGCTGACAGGCAGCCGGAATTCACGCAAATTGATTGCGAAATGTCATTTGTAAACCGTGACGATATACTAAATACATTTGAAGGATTGATCAGGCATCTTTTTAAAGCTGTAAAAAATATTGAAATCGACCAAAAATTCATCCGCCTTTCATATAAGGAAGCTATGGAAAATTACGGTACTGATAAACCCGATATCCGCTTCAATATGAAGATTAAAGAAATTACGGAGTTAGTCAGGGGAAAAGGATTTATGGTATTTGATAACTCCGAATATATAGGAGGAATATGTGCAGAAGGTTGCAGTGAATATAGCAGAAAACAATTGGACGAGCTTACAGATTATGTAAAAAAACCGCAAATAGGAACAGAAGGATTAATATATGTAAAATATAATACTGACAGTACCTTCAAATCCACAGTAGATAAATTTTACACCGGGGAAGAACTTACCGGGTTGACAAAAACGTTTAATGCCAGACCCGGAGATTTAATTCTTATTCTTGCCGGTGAAAAATCAAATACTCTTTATGCACTTGGTGAATTAAGACTTGAAATGGCCAGGCAACTCGGTCTTCAGGACAAAAATAAATTTACACCCCTGTGGGTAGTCGATTTTCCGCTTCTTGAATGGAATGAGGAAACAAAACGTTATCATGCCATGCATCATCCTTTCACATCACCAAAAGCTGAAGATATTGACAAACTGGAAACCGATCCCGGAAATACCAGGGCTAATGCCTACGATTTGGTTATTAACGGTGTAGAATTAGGTGGCGGCTCAGTAAGAATACATGATAAAAATCTCCAGCAGAAAATGTTTAAAGCATTGGGATTTACTGATGAGGAGGCAGACAGACAATTTGGATTTCTTATGAATGCCTTCAAATATGGAGCACCCCCTCACGGAGGAATTGCATTTGGTTTTGACAGATGTGTATCTTTATTTGCAGGTTTAGATTCGATACGGGATGTTATTGCATTCCCAAAAAATAATGCAGGTAAAGATATAATGATCGACTCGCCATCTCCAATTTCTGAAGAACAGCTAAAAGAATTATCACTTAAACTAAATATTAAGAAATAGGTTAAGGATTTAAGATTAATAGAATAACCAGGGCGCTGTCCCCTTAAGATTAATCCATCTTTAACACTGCAAGAAATGCCTGCTGAGGGACTTCTACATTCCCTACCTGCCTCATCCTTTTCTTGCCCTTTTTTTGTTTTTCCAGCAATTTTCTCTTTCTTGTTATATCACCGCCATAACACTTGGCAGTTACATCCTTCCGTAACGCTTTAACTGTCTCACGTGCTATAACTTTGGCCCCTATAGCTGCCTGAATGGCAATATCAAATTGTTGTCGCGGAATGAGTTCTTTCAATTTAACACATATCTTTCTTCCAAATGAATAGGCATACTCTTTGTATATTAGGGAAGAAAGTGCATCCACCATTTCTCCGTTTAAGAGTATATCCAGTCGCACCAAATCAGCCTTCTTATAACCTGATGTGTGATAATCAAAAGAAGCATATCCCTTTGATATGCTTTTAAGCTTATCATAAAAATCAAAAACAATCTCAGATAACGGCATTTCAAAAGTAACTTCAACTCTGTCGCTTGTAAGATAAACCTGGTTTTTTAATGTTCCCCGTTTATCAATACACAGCCTCATAATCTGTCCGATGTATTCTGACTTTGAAATAACCTGCGCAATAATATAAGGCTCCTCTATATAATCAAGATACTTAGGATGTGGCAGTCCTGACGGATTATGAACATCTATTACTTCACCTTTCCTGGTATATGCCTTGAAAGAAACATTGGGAACAGTAGTTATAACATTCATATTGAATTCTCTGTCAAGACGTTCCTGTACTATCTCCATATGCAACAGGCCAAGAAATCCACACCTGAATCCAAATCCCAGAGCTACAGATGATTCAGGCTCATAAAAAAGGGAAGCATCATTTAAATGTAATTTTTCAATAGATGACCTTAATTCTTCATAATCATCCGCGTCGACAGGATAAACTCCGGCAAAAACCATTGGCTTAACATCTTCAAATCCTTCAATTGATTTATCACACGGATAATCAACTTGAGTTATTGTATCACCAACTTTTACTTCCGAAGATGCTTTAATTCCCGATATTATATATCCAACATCTCCTGTACTCAGAATTTTTCTTGGCTCTGTCTTGATTTTTAATACTCCGATCTCATCCGCATGATATTTTTTGCCTGTTGCCACAAATTTTACGTGATCTCCTGTTCTTATTTCACCATTAATGACTTTCAAATATACGTATATCCCCCTGTAGCTATTAAAAACAGAATCAAATATCAATGCCTGTAAAGGAGCTTTGGGATCTCCCAAGGGTGGCGGAATTTTTGTTATTATGGCTTCTAAAATCTCATCTATGCCCATACCTGTTTTGCCACTTGCTTCAATAATTTCACCCCTGTCACAACCTACCAGATCAACTATTTGATCCTTTACTTCCTCGGGTATGGCATTAGGTAAATCCATTTTATTCAGGACAGGGATAATTTCCAGTTCATTTTCAAGTGCAAGGTAAAGATTTGATATTGTCTGTGCCTGTACACCCTGAGTTGCATCAATTACTAACAGTGCTCCCTCGCATGCATAAATTGATCGTGAAACCTCATATGAGAAATCTACGTGCCCGGGAGTATCAATAAGGTTGAGATAATATTTTTTATCATTATAAAGATACTCCATCTGAACAGCATGGCTCTTTATTGTTATCCCTCTTTCACGTTCCAGGTCCATACTATCAAGCACCTGATCCTTAAATTCCCTTTCAGAAAGAGTATGTGTTTTTAATAATAATCTGTCTGCAATAGTACTCTTGCCATGATCAATATGAGCTATAATACAGAAATTCCTGATGTTTTCCATTTAATTCTTCTGATAAATAACGGGCACAAAGATATTTATTTAGTTCGAAATATTACTGATACTTGCCCGGGGTCTTATTGTTAAATTTTAAAAAACAATAATGAAACTTAAAAATAAGATGTATTAAAATATATGTGTTTTCTTACTAAAACTACCTTTGTTTTTAATATAGAAAATAAAATTTTAGTAATTTAACATTCAAATATTTAACCACACTAAATAAAATAAACATGATATATTTTACTGATAAAGAGATTGATGAATTACTTGCAGAAGATGTACCGTACTTTGACATAACAACGTCTATTTTAAGACTTGAAAATAAACCTGCAAAAATTCAATTCGCAACCAATGAAAATACTGTTGTATGTTGTACTGAAGAAGTACTAAAGATATTTTCCAAATTATCGATACAACCAACATTATTCACTAACAGCGGAGAATATATAGAGAATGGTGTCAAATTCCTTGAAGGAGAAGGATTATCAAAAAATATCCACGCATCCTGGAGAACATGCGAGAATATTCTTGGTTTTGCTTCCGGTATAGCTACGCGTACCAGGGAACTTGTTGAAAAAGCAAAAGAAAGTAATCCTGATATTCAAATCATGACGACACGCCAAACCATACCATATACAAAAAAAATTGCAACCAAGGCAGTTATGGCTGGCGGAGCAAGTATTCACCGGTTGGGACTTTCAGAATCAATACTTATTTTCGATAACCATTATAGCTTCCTTGGAGATTTTGAAAATCTTGAAGCCAGAATAAATGAGCAAAAAAGTCTGATTGCCGATAAAAATATAACTATTGAAGTAAAAAATTCAGATGATGCTTTAAAAGTTGCCAGAACAGATATTAATATAATAATACTCAACCGGTTTGAAGTTACACAGATAAAAGAACTGAAGAAAGAAATAAACAAATTAAATCCCCGAATCAGGCTGGCAGTTTCCGGAGGAATTACAGGCAGTAATGTTACAGAGTATGCCAAATCAGGAGCAGACATGCTTATCTCATCATGGCCTTACTATGCTGATCCATCTGATCTTTCCGTAACTATAACTCCTATATTTGATTTTTAACAGATTTGGACTGATTTACTAAAAGATAATAATTTCAATGCAGTTAAAAGATGTAATCGGACAACAAAAAATTAAAAAACAATTAATAAAGACTGTTAAAGAAGGAAGGATTAGTCATTCCCAGTTATTCCTGGGGTATGAGGGATCGGGAAATCTGGCACTTGCTATTGCCTATGCGCAATATATCTGTTGTACAAACAAAGAGAATGGTGATTCATGTAATACATGCCCAAGCTGCACAAAATATCAAAAATTAATACATCCTGATCTTCATTTTGTTTTTCCGGTAAATACTACCAAAACAATAATAAAGGACCCTGTAAGTGATGATTTTATTGGTAAATGGAGGGAAATCATAATAGAAAATCCTTATTTAAACCTCAATCAATGGTATGATGTCATAGGCATTGAAAATAAACAGGGACTTATAAGCATCTTTGAAAGTAAAGCGATACTGCGTAAACTCAACCTGAAATCCTTTGAATCGGATTATAAAATAATGATTATCTGGCATCCTGAGAAAATGAATGCACCTGCTGCAAATAAACTACTGAAATTAATTGAAGAACCTCCTGCAAAAACCATATTTATATTAGTCACAGACAGCACGGATCAGATTATCCCAACTATATTGTCCAGATCCCAGATCCTGAAAATCCCAAAAATTGAAGATGATGAACTGGCAATTTTTATAAAAGAGAAGTTTGAACTGGAAGATAAAAAGATTGAAGAAATAACAAATTTATCAAATGGCAACTATTGTAATGCATTAGAAATTATCAATAATTGTGAAGAGTACAAAAACAACCTTGAAAAATTTATTCAACTAATGCGGCTTTGCTATGGAAAAAAAATGCTGGAAATCCTGGAATGGATTGATGATATGGTTAGTACGGGAAGAGAGAGGCAAAAGAGATTTCTTGATTACTCTCTGGCTATTATAAGGAAAAACCTGCTTCTAAGCCTTAATCAGACTGAAATAGCTTATTTAACAGAAAAAGAAAGCGATTTTTCAAAAAAATTTCATCTGTTTATTAATGCCTCAAATGCATCTCAAATAACTCATGAAATAAACAAGGCATATACTGATATTGAAAGAAATGCTTATAGCAGAATTGTATTTCTTGATTTATCCTTTAAATTAATAAAGTTGATAAGAAATCAGAATTAATTATTTTTGCTATGTTTTTTTATACTACTAATGACTCAAAACAGATTAAAGATGGATAATTGTAATTTATATGGCAGGGGCTGTAAGAATCTTTCGTTAGAGTCAGCATTTAATATTGTATGCGAAAATCCGGGATGTAACAAACTTGACACATTTAACTGGTTAACAGATATCCCCGACTCATATCATAATACAGATCTGGTTGAAGTAAGATTTAAAAATACCCGCAAAGGAGTCTATAAAAATGTAAATAATCTGAAACTTAGAAAAGGTGATATTGTTGCGGTTGAAGCTTCTCCCGGACATGATATTGGTGTTGTTTCATTAACAGGAGTGCTGGTTTTAATACACCTTAAGGCAAATAATGTTGATATTGAAAATCTGGAACCCAAGAAGATTTATAGAAAGGTTAAACAGACCGACATTGATAAATGGAAAAAGGCCATTTCTCTTGAACAATCCACTATGCTGAGAGCGCGCAAGATTGCTGAAGAACTTAAGCTTGAAATGAAAATTGGCGATGTTGAATATCAGGGAGATCAGACCAAAGCTATTTTCTATTATATTGCGGATGACAGGGTTGATTTCAGGGAATTGATTAAAGTCCTTGCTAATGAGTTTAAAATAAGAGTTGAGATGCGGCAAATAGGGGCCAGACAGGAAGCCGGAAGGATTGGGGGTATAGGGACCTGTGGCCGTGAATTATGTTGTTCAACACATATTTCAAACTTTGTTTCGGTAACAACCAGCGCAGCCCGTTACCAGGGAATGTCACTTAATCCCCAGAAATTAGCTGGCCAGTGCAGTAAACTTAAATGTTGCCTCAATTACGAATTAAATGCATATCTTGACGCCCAGAAAGATTTTCCTGATATTTCTATTCCTCTTGAAACAGAAAATGGTAAGGCATATCACCAAAAGACAGATGTTTTTAACAGACTCATGTGGTATTCATATGACAAGGAATCAGCATCTGAAGCTGCTTGCTTAACCATTGAAACGGTAAAGGAAATTATTGAACTTAATAAAAAAGGTGAAAAAGTAAAAAAACTTGAAAGCTTTGAATATGTTAAAATTTCACCAATTATTGATTATCATAATATTGCTGATGAAGAAAGCTTGAAACGATTTGAAGATCACCCTGAGTAAATAACCAGACAAAAAACCTCTAAGAAGAAGCTGATGCACAAAAACAATATCCTCAATTTAATCGGGTCATTGGCATTTCTTTGCTTGTTACTCTTATCATGTGATAAAAACAGAGTATTTGATCAAAATATTAAAATACCGGGTAGTATATGGAATAAAGAAAATATAATTCAATTCAAGGTCAATATTTCAGATACTGTAAGTTCTCATAATATTTATATAAATCTCAGGAATGGAAGTAAATACACATATAGTAATATATTTTTATTTATTTCTACTCACGCTCCCAATGGAGTTTCTATCAGAGATACTTTTGAAATTACACTGGCTGATGCTAAAGGCAACTGGCTGGGAAAAGGAATTGGAAATGCTTTTAGTAATCAGGTTTTATATCTTAAAAACATAAGGTTCCCATTCAGAGGCATATATGTCTTTGATATTGAGCAGGCTATGTGGAATGCTAAATTAGCTCATATCACTGATGTAGGCCTTAGAATAGAAAAGGGCATTAATTAGTATTTTAAATTTGCCGGATCAATTTATTATTACATAATCTCCTAATCATAATCTAATAATGACAAAGAGAAAATTAGAGAGATTTGAGGAAATGAAAGGATTTAGTAATGTCTTACAGCCGGCATTTGATGAAGTTTGCCATAAAGATTTCAGACTTAAGGGTAGATGGAACAGGGATTTTTTTGGAAATAATAATCCAATTATCCTGGAACTGGGTTGCGGCAAAGGAGAATACACAATCGAACTGGCTAAAAGATTTAAAGATATAAATTACATAGGAATTGACATTAAAGGAGCCAGAATATGGAAAGGAGCGAAAAAAGCACTCACTGAGACCCTTAATAATGCAGCTTTTTTAAGAACACGTATTGAATTAATTAATTCTTTTTTTAACACAAATGAGATTGATGAGATATGGATTACTTTCCCGGATCCTCAGCCAAAAAATAAAAAGAAAAGACTTACCTCCAGCAGATTCCTGAATTCATATAAAAAATTTCTAAAACAAAATGGCTTTATACATTTGAAAACAGATAATGAATCCCTGTATAATTACACAATGAAAATGTTAAATCATAACAAACTGGAAATTGACTACTTTACAGAAAATTTATACGATTCCTTTAATGAGGATGAAATATTATCTGTTAAAACATATTATGAAACCAAATACCTGGAGCAAGATTTAAGAATCTATTATTTAAAATTTAAGTTGAAAAACAAATCCCGTATTGAAGAGATTATCGAAAATGAATGATGAAAATTTTTTTCAAAAGGTCTATAATGTTACAAGGCAAATCCCTTGCGGACGTATAACAACATATGGAGCTATAGCAAAATTTATAGGTTCTCCCCAGTCCTCAAGGATGGTAGGATGGGCTTTAAACAATATCAGTTTCAGTGAAGATATTATTCCGGCTCACAGAGTAGTCAACAGAATTGGTTTACTTACAGGGAAACATCATTTTCGTTATGAGACATTAATGCAGGAATTGCTTGAAAGTGAAGGAGTAAAAGTTAAAAATGATAAAATAGTAAATTTTAAAAAACTATTCTGGAATCCTAGTAAAGAATTAATCTAAATAAAATTAAGTTTATTATTTTATTATATTTAACTTTGCGAACGTTAAATATTGAATAATTGCAGGTTTTAAATAAGCTATTAAAATATATGACTATCAAAAGTTAAAAAGATGGATAATACAAAAAAACAAGAACTAATAAAGAAAGTAAATTCCGTTTTTGACATTATAAGGCCATACCTGAAAGCTGACGGAGGAGATGTTACATTAGTAGATATTACTGATGATATGTCAGTAAAAGTAAAATTAACAGGAGCCTGCCATGGTTGCCCCTTTAGTATGATGACTCTTAAATCAGGAATTGAACAGACTGTAAAAGAAAAAATCCCGGAACTAAAAGAAGTCATAGCAGTTGATTAATATATATGAATAAAAAACAAGATTATGCAACTGAAATAACGCTTTCGGTTAGCAAAACTTATTTATATTCATTGTATTTATTAGTCCCGATAATTATCTTTTTTTTCATACCTTATATAGTTATCTGGGGCGCTGACCTTATTAATTACTGGTCAGCCAAAATAATCCAGCTTAAAAGCAATTTTATATTATCTAACTTTATATATCATATTTTTAGATACTTGTTCTGGACCTTAATGATTTTAATATCAGGCATATTGATGCACGAAATGCTGCATGGATTTATATGGATTTTTTTCACTAAAAAAGGATTTCGTTCACTGTCATTTGGAATTATGAAACCAGATTTGGCACCATATATTCATTGTAATGAACCATTACCTGTAAATGCATATAGAACAGGAATAATAATGCCAGGAACTGTTCTGGGCATTTTTCCGTTAATAATCGGGATAATAACCGGGAATTTTAAGATCTTTATCTTTGGATTTTTTTTTACCTGGGCTGCATCGGGAGATTTTATTGTATTATGGTTAATCAGGCATCTTAAAGCCCCGGTTATGGTACAGGATCATCCTGAGCTTGTAGGATGTCTGATTTTAAAGGTAAATGATCAGTCTGAAGAAATTGAAGGAAAAAATAAATAGCTTACAAAATATGTTAATTAATTTTCAGTTTATACTAAACCATATGAACTGCTAATGCGGAATAAAAAAATATATATTTACTGGTTATTAATACTTTTTGTTTTGTTTGCCGGATGCTCAACGCAAAAGAATACATTCGTTACACGTACATACCATAATATCACTGCCAAATATAATATATTGTTTAACGGAGATGTAAGTTTTGCCAAAGGTATGAAAAAGATTGAAGATTCCTTTAAGGATGATTATTCAGAGGTATTGCCAATTTTTATATATAGTGATGAAGAATTAGTAAAGTCCATATCACCTGAAATGGACAAAACGATAAAAAAGGGGACAAAACTGGTATCCTTACATTCTATTACGGTTAAGCCAAAGTTGAAGAGCAGTAAAGCCTTATCACAAAAGAAAAGAACATTTTATAACAAGAAGGAATTTAACAAATGGGTAGATAATAATTATCTGTTAATGGGCAAGGCTCATTTTTATAAACATGATTTTAATCTGGCTCAGGAAACATTCAGATTTATACTTAATGAATTCAAAAATGAGGAAATCACATATAATGCGCAATTATGGCTTGCCCGAATATATAATGAAACAGGTGAATATAAAAGTTCAGAAGAAATTCTAACCTTACTTGAAAAAGATGAAAACCTGCCCAGGCGTCTTAAAGTCGATTTTCATACTACACTGGCTGACTTTTATTTAAAACAGAATAATGTATCCGGTGCAATATTACACCTGGAAAAAGCAAAAGACAAAGTAAAAAAGAAAAGACTAAAAGTCCGTTATACTTTCATTCTGGCTCAATTGTACGAAAAAGAAGGGATGCATAAGAAAGCATCCGATTTATACCATAAGGTTACCAGGATGAATCCGCATTATGAAATGACATTTAATGCTAAAATTAATCGTGCTTTAGCTTATGAAAAGGGCTATGGGTCTGTAAAAGAAATTGAAGGGCAGTTGAGCAGAATGCTGAAAGATGATAAAAACTCTGAATACCAGGATCAAATCTATTATGCCCTGGGAAATATCGCATATAAAGAAGGCAATATTTCAAAGGCTATAAAACAATATAAAAAATCAGTTCAATATAATGTTAATAATATAACCCAGAAAACTCATTCTTATCTGACTCTGGCTGACCTCTATTACGAAATGCCTGAATATGTCAATGCCCAGGCATATTATGACAGTGCAGTAACATTAATAGATATAGACTATCCCGATTATGATATTATATATGCAAAATCGAAAAGTTTAAACTCACTGGTAAAAGAAATTAATACTGTTAATTTGGAAGATAGCGTGCAAAGACTGGCTAAACTGCCAAAGGATGAATTACTAAGTTATATAGATAATCTTATCGAGCAGGTTAAAAAGAAAGAACAGGAAGAGATAATAAAAAAACAGGAACAGGCCCTGAATAAACAATTCGGATATAATATGGGAACCGACAGGAGGACAACACAACAAGGTTTTTCAGAAGGAGTACAATGGTACTTTTATAACGAGACAGCAAGAAGCCTGGGATATAAGGAATTTAAACTTAAATGGGGAAACAGGAAACTTGAAGACAACTGGAGGCGGGCAAATAAGAATGTGATAAGTTTCGGTGAGAGTGTCAGCACTGAAGATTCAGATTTTATAACAGATGAGGAATCTAAAAATAGTAAAATACTAAGTAATAAATCAAGAGAATTCTATTTAAGAAATATCCCGCTTACAGATTCAATGCTCGAAATATCTCACAGACTAATTGAAACAGCACTTTACAATATGGGTTTGATATACAAAAACGAACTTAAAGACTTTGGAAAAGCAATTGAGTCATTTAAGGAGCTGATAAAAAGATATCCTGATTCAGAATATTTATTAACTTCTTATTATTACCTCTATGATATTTATATTAAGGAAAATAATAAGGCTATGGTAGAAATGTATAAAAACAGAATAATCAGCCAGTTTCCTAACAGTACTTACGCCAAATTATTAACAAATCCTGATTATTTTAAAGAAATTGAGGCAGGACAAAATAAGATACAAAACTACTATACTGAAACATACAACAATTATCTTAATAAACAGTATAACAATGTAATTCAGCAAACAGAGTATGCTATTGAAACATACCCTGATGACAAACTGGTTCCGCAATTTGCATATTTAAGGACATTGTCAATCGGGAGAACCAGAGATATTAAGACTTTTAAAGAGGAATTATATAATATTATATCCACTTATCCCAGGACTGAGGTTGCTGATGATGCAAAAAATATTATTGCATTTCTCGATAAAGAACATCCTGATATTAAAGAAGAAGAAGAAAAAGAAATAGCAATAGCATTATATGAATATTCCGAAAATACAGAACATTTTTTTGCATTCGTTTTAAATAAAGGAATAAATGCTAACCAGCTAATGTTTAATATTATAAACTTCAACCTGGATAATTTTGATGACTTAAACTTAAAAGTAGAAAGTAGTGAATTGAATAGCAGTCAGGATATAATTACGGTTATTTCATTTAAGAATAAAGCTCAGGCACTAAATTATTATAATAAGGCATCCTCTAATGATTCTATTTTTAAAGATGTTAATAAAGAGGGGTTGTCAAAGATGGTAATATCTGCAGGTAATTTGAATATATTGAAAACAGATAAATCTGCTGACAGATATCTCAAGTTCTTTAATGAATATTATGAGTAAGAATTCCATGAAGAAAATAAGAATTTTATGGACAGATGATGAGATTGATCTGTTAAAACCCTATATCCTTTTTCTTGAAGAAAAGGGTTACCAGGTGATGACAGCAAGCAATGGAGATGATGCTATTGATCTGGTAAAAAATTATCATTTTGATATAGTATTTCTGGATGAACATATGCCGGGATTAAGTGGAATTGAAACCCTGAATATAATTAAGAGCTATAGTTCAAACTTACCTGTTGTAATGATAACCAAGAGTGAAGAAGAAAATATCATGGACGCAGCTATTGGTTCCAAGATAGCTGATTATCTAATTAAACCGGTAAATCCAAATCAAATCTTACTAATAATAAAGAAGAATATTGAAACCAAGCAATTAATAACCAAGGAAACAACCTCAGCTTACAGGTCAGAGTTTTCAAAAATCGGAATGAAGGTGAATAACGCTTCGACATTTGATGACTGGGTTGACATCTATAAGACCTTAATCTACTGGGAACTGGAGCTTGAAAAATCTATTGACAGCGGGATGAATGATATCTTTAATATGCAGAAATCTGAAGCAGATCTGGAATTTGGCAAATTCATTAAAAAGAACTATCTATCATGGTTTAATAAGAGTGAACAAAACCGGCCTTTAATTTCTCCCAATGTTTTTAAAGAAAAGGTTTTTCCATTAGTTGATGATAACAATAAAGTAATAGTTATCATTATAGATAATCTGAGATATGATCAATGGAAGACTATCTATCCTACTATTAATGATTATTTTATTACTGAAAGTGATGAAATATACTGCAGTATTCTCCCCACTGCTACTCATTATTCAAGAAATTCCATGTTTGCCGGATTAATGCCACTGGAAATTCAGAAATTAAATCCTGAACTCTGGCTCAATGACGATGAAGAAGGAGCAAAAAATCTGAATGAAGAAGAATTACTCAGGAAACAAATTAACAGGTTAGGAAAAAAATACAGGTCCTATTATGCAAAAGTAAACAATTCAAAAACCGGCAAAAAACTTGTGGAAAATTTCTCTAACATCTTAAATAATGAACTGATTGTTATAGTTTATAATTTTGTAGATTTTCTTTCTCATGCAAATACCGAAATGAATATGATTCGTGAACTGGCAGTCAATGATTCGGCTTACCGCTCACTTACTTTATCATGGTTTAATCATTCCCATCTACTGGATTTAATTAAACAACTTGCTGAGAAAAATATAAAAGTTATTTTCACAACTGACCATGGTACGTTAAGAGTTAATAATCCGATTAAGGTTATAGGTGACAGAAAAGCTTCAGTGAACCTCAGATACAAAATGGGTAAAAACCTGAATTATAATCCCAGGGAGGTTTTTGAAATAAAAGATCCCCACACTGCCCACCTGCCTAAATCAAATGTAAGTTCAAGATTTATTTTTGCCTCGAATTCTGACTACTTCGTTTATCCAAAGAATTACAATTATTATGCAAATTATTACAACAATACATATCAACATGGCGGCATATCAATGGAAGAAATGTTAATTCCCCTGATTACATTGATTTCCAGATAGCTGGTAATATATAATATTTCGTTTGGTAAATTATTACTTATCATACTTTATGATTACTCTCCGGTTATACAACATTGAAAATATCTCTGAAACGGCAAAACAGTTCCTCGATTCTACCAGGGGATTTAAAAAATTTGCTTTTTACGGGAAAATGGGGGCAGGTAAAACCACATTTATTATCGCCTTATGTAAGCAGTTAGGAGCTACAGACGTAATAAACAGTCCGACTTTTACAATTATTAACGAATACCGGACCAGTAAGGGATCTATAATATATCATTTTGATTTTTACAGAATTAAGAGTCCGGATGAGCTCCTGGCAATAGGAATTGAAGATTATTTTTATGAAGATGTTTACTCTTTTATAGAATGGCCGGAAAAGGCTGAAAAGATACTGCCCCATAATATAATTAAAGTATATATTAAAGAAATAGATAAAAATAAAAGAGAATTAGAAATTCATATTTAATTTATAAATTATAAATCAAAGCATTACAGAAATATTTTGTTTTATAACTCAATTACCTGTTACTGTCTTTCTTATATTTAAACGAATTCTTAATTTTGTTTAATTTTAAAATAGTTTTTTAAATTATCTTAACTAAATTGCTTAATATATTTAATACTAAAGAATAAACCCTAATGGTTGCACAGAAGCCCGAATCTTCAAATGTACCCCTTATGTATGGTGGTATTCTGCCCCAGGAAGAAATGCTGGAAATTGGAAAAAAGCATAAAAAATTAACTATAGGTATTCCAAAAGATAATCATAACCTGGAACGAAGAGTTTCTTTAACTCCCGAGGCTGTTGAAGTACTTGTAAATAACGGGCATGATGTTTTGATGGAAACAAAGGCAGGTGAAGGTGCCAGGTACTCAGACACAGATTATAGTGAGGGCGGTGGATTTATAATTGAAAATAAGAAACAGGTTCTCAATGCCGACATTATTTTAAAGGTAGCACCTTTAAGTAATGAAGAAATAAGCATGCTCAAAGGTGATCAGCTGATCATTACATCACTTCAGATGAATAATCAGAAAAAGGACTATATAAGAAAACTGATGGATAAAAAAGTGACAGCCATCGCTTTTGAGCACATGAAGGATGAATTTAACTGCTTCCCTGTGTTACAATCTATGAGAGCTATTGCCGGGAACACAGCAATTATTGTTGCAGGGGAATATTTAAGTAATAACACGGGAGGTAAAGGAGTTATGCTAGGGGGTATTTCCGGCATAACACCAACCGAAGTAGTAATAATTGGGGCCAGTACTGCCGGAGAATATGCGGCGAGAGCAGCTATTGGTTTTGGTGCTATTGTAAAGGTTTTTGATAATTCTCCGCATAAACTTGAAGATCTGCAGAAAAATCTGGGGCACAGGATATTTACCTCAATATTTCATCCACAGGTATTGGGAAGGGCCCTCAAATCTGCTGATGTATTAATTGGTGCAATAAATTTATTTGATAAGGGACCACGATATTTTATCACGGAGGATATGGTTAAAGAAATGAAAAAAGGATCAATAATTATTGATCTCAGTATAGATCAGGGAGGTTGTATTGAGACCGCTGAATGTCGCTCACATAAAGATCCGGTTTATACCAAACATGACGTTATTCACTACAGCATCACCAATCTGCCTTCCAGAGTGGCCAGAACAGCATCAATTGCCCTTAGTAATATAATTTCTCCCATACTTGTGAATATTGGTAACTCAGGGGGGATTAAACCCTTTTTAAAAGCCAATCTTGGCGTTCGCCACGGAGTATATATCTATAATGGTATACTTACTAATGAAAATATAGGTAATCGTTTTGAAATACCTTCAAAAGATATTGATTTATTAATGGCTGCTTTTTAATTTTATTTTTTCTTATTTTTATATATTTGCACGCTCAAAAAACAGGGTTCCGTGGCCGAGTGGCTAGGCAGTGGTCTGCAAAACCATTTACAGCGGTTCGAATCCGCTCGGAACCTCTTTATTTTAAATTAACTCCTTGTTATTAAATAATTAACAAGGTTTTATTTTATTAGGGGACGTTATAGGGGACTAATTATTTCAATTTTTATCAATAATTATTTTAATTTTTTGATATAATATCTTTTTCTAATAAAAGGAATATAAATGCTGAAAAAATATTTTAATTATTATGAATTTAGAAATAACCAAGTATTATTCTTGTATTACTGAGGATAAAAAGCCAGAAAATAAATATCAAATTCTGATTCCATTAAATTTCGATGAATACAAGGATTATTCTGAAAATTCAATAGACAATGATCTATTCTTTAAACAAGTGTGCAAATTTCCCAATCTCTACCTTGTTGATCTTCACCTTCAAGGTTTGTAACATTATTGTTAATACAGTATTGAGTAACTTCAGTACCACAACCTGTAAAAGAAGTTATTTTAATCACACATTTTGACTGCTTTAAACCTTTTTCTGTCAACTTCTCTATTATCATGCAATCCCTCATCCCTCGATATTCGCATTAAAGTTTTCAGGGTTTTTATATGCTTGCCAATGGTATTGACTGAATAATTTTTACCTCACACCATCGGCAAACAGCAAATGCTTGGATTTCAGTGCTCCTTTGGTTTCACCTTTGTACTCATAAACGTGAACGTAATACAAAGGCACGATTCCGACCAGCGCAACCTTTTTTCCGGGCTCCATCCATTCCTTCAAATGAGCAATAGATCCAACACGCAGCCATCCATCATATATCCCGCCTTTTACCAGTTTGTCATCAGGATAATTGACCAACAAATCTGCAGAAACAACCTTTCCTGGCCAGGCATGGTATTCAACACCGTACCCGACGGGTAAAGGGTTCCATTTGGTGATTCTGTGATTTCCTTTGAAAAAGGCATTCGCTCCAGGTAGTTTTTTCACAACAACGGCCTTGGTCAGTTGTGCCTCAAATGCATACTCGCCATACTCCACTCCAATAAGTGTTTTGGTAGGAAGCTGGTACATCATGAAGTTTTTGCCGGCATTTGCCTTGATATTGGTAAAAATATCATAGTCAAAAGAACCAACAGTGGTAAGGAATTCTGCACTCGCATTTTCAAGTGCTTTGGCTTTCGCTACGGCAGCTGTGGCAGCTTCTTTTTCCTTGCTATTACACGCACCTAGTGCGATCAGAGCAAGAGTTGTCAGAATTAAAAATAAGTGTTTCATACGTAATTAAGATTTAAATGAGACATTATGTGAGTCTTCAAAGTAAGTTGGACAAAATAAATTTATGAATTAAGTGGTGATTTTACTAATTTTTAACCGTAAAATAAATCACCATGAATCAAAAGAAAAATCCAGAAAAAGTTGTTCGGGAGATAAAACGAAAAACCCGGCGTAAATTCACTGCAGAAGAAAAAATCAGAATCATATTGGAAGGTCTTCGAGGGGAGGAATCCATTGCTGCCATTTGTCGTAGAGAAAGTATCCATGCTAATTTGTATTACAACTGGAGTAAATCCTTTTTGGAGGCTGGTAAGAAGCGTTTAATGGGAGATATAACCAGGGAAGCCACCTCAGATGAGGTAGGTAACCTAAAGCGTGAAAACGAGCGATTAAAGATTTTACTTGCAGAGATGATGCTTGAGAATATGGATATAAAAAAAAGCCTGACTAGCTCAGAATAAGGAAAAAGGGTATGCGATTTAGTCAGCAGGAAAAAATGGAAATTATCCGTCTTGTAGAAAGCTCAGAACTGGGTATTAAGCGTACTCTTATCAATTTGGGGATTAATAAGAGTACTTTCTATAACTGGTATGCAAGATACCATGAGTATGGATATGACGGATTGGCTCCCAGGAAGCCAGATCACAGGCACTATTGGAATCGGATCCCGGATCAGGAACGCGAAAAGGTGGTTGAGTTGGCATTAGATCGCCCGGAGTTATCCTCAAGGGAACTGGCCTGGAATATTACAGATAATGAAGGATGGTATATCTCCGAGAGTAGTGTATACCGGATATTAAAGGATCGGGGCCTGATTGGTTCACCAACCCATGATGTAATAAAGGCAGCATATGAGTTTAAGGATAAGACAGGTTCAATCAATGAATTATGGCAAACTGATTTTACCTATTTTAAGGTGATTGGTTGGGGCTGGTATTACCTTTCAACCATCATGGATGATTATTCAAGGTATATTATAAGTTGGGAGTTATGCAAGCATATGAAATCCGATGATGTAGAACGCTGTATCGATGATGCCCTTCGAAAAACACATCTAAAAAAACAGGAGCTGCCAAAACTCTTGTCTGATAACGGGTCTTGCTATATCTCAACGGAGTTAGCAAATTACCTGAACAAAGCAGGAATCAGTCATGTCAGAGGAAGAGTTCGTCATCCTCAAACACAAGGAAAAATAGAACGATACCATAGATCCATGAAAAATGTAATTAAGCTTGACAATTATTATTCAACGGAAGAATTAGAAAAAGCACTGTCTGAATTTATCGAGTATTATAACAATGAGAGGTATCATGAATCTCTGGATAATCTTACTCCTGCAGATGTCTTTTTTGGGAGGGATTATCAGATACGAAATCAAAGAAAAGAAACAAAATACAGAACAATGAGGCAAAGGAGGATAAATTACCTTAACAGAAAACTGAAAATATCGCAGGAAAATAAAAAAGAAATTGCTTAATTTTAGTTAATGAAACTAATATAAATACCACTTAAGAAAATACATAAATTTTGGTCCACAGCACTTTGACGATTTACATTGTTAACCTTCATTACTATTATTTCTTCCGGAGAAATTACGGGGCTATAGCACTGGCTGAAGCCAGGGATAAGGGAGTGCTTATAATATCTCCTAATGACAAGGGAGGACAACTGTTTTCACCTCCCCCTGTTTTAACAGACATTACCTACCCTTATACCCCTGTTCAATGGAATGCCAGGTTCTGCTTAAGTATGCCAGCTGTTCATACACTTTCATTTGGTATTACTGAGCCTGTACATTTTGATGAGATAAGGGGTATCTTCCCGACATCCATACCTCTTACATTAGAGGACCAGGAGATAATGCATAATCTGAAAAGAAGAGAACTGGATGACAAATATGCTTCTTATGAGGGATACGACCTTCAGGGTGATCCGTCCGGAATAAATATTCCGGACATATTAAGGTTGAGAAAGATGTGGAAATGTTATGAAATGAAAGAATTTGCACAATAGCCTGGCACAAGCAATAAAACGCAACCAAATTGCCTGTCTGATCATCAATTAAATAAATTTATTAATTTTGATATGAAATGGAAAAACGTCATCACTTTAATATAATTTATATACTGATAAGTATAGTTTTAATTTATTTATCCGGAATAAATAATAAACCTGCGAATTCCAATCCTATCCCTATGGGTATACCTTACATTACAATGATAACCGAAGATATGGATATATATATTGATAATAGCATGAATGCAAAAATGCACGGTATCTATACATTTAATGTAGGTTATTATCTGAATATAGACTCAATAGAAATTGAACCTCCCCCCTGGGATTATACAATGTATTTTCCAAAACCTAAAGATGCATATGATATATCCGTAATAGTAAATAATATAAATATAGATTATACAATAGTCGACAGCTTATACCTTACTACAGCAGATTCATTTTTTGTTCAGAACGATATTCCAAAAGGACTGGATTCACTTGATATGATTATGTGGTCATTTGTTATTGATTCTCCGTCCCTGGTGAAAGTTGAGGTAATTTACACCCACACTCTTATAGAAACCGGTGCAATGAATGTCTTTTTATATACCCTTGGAACAGGCAGATATGTTAATGATTGGAAACCTCCCTATATAGGGGGAAATATAAGTGGGAAGCCCTTTGTAGATGTATCTATAACTACAAGATTACCGGCTGATTACACAATAGTGGATTATTTTCCAAAAAGTTTTCCTTTTAGTAACATTCAAATAAATCAATATGAATCGAATGATACTCTGATATTTGACTGGGAGGTCCAGAAAATAGAATGCACAAAAGATTTCTTCCTGGGAATTAGATCGAAAACCCAGGTAAATATAACCGATATTGAAACTTCTCCGCAACAATTATGGATGGATGTATCAGGGGATGAAATAACCTGTTACATTCCCGAAAATGGCAGAGTTATTATAGATATTCTGGATATCAATGGAAGAATTGTAAAAACAATTATAAATAAGAATTTCATTTCCGGAAGGCACAAAATATTGTGGGATTATTCTTATATGAATATAAATGAAGGCATCTACATAATCAGACTAAGAACAAATAACGACTGGTTATCCAGAAGATTTGTAATCATAAATAACTAAACCGCCAAATAATTTAATCCTTTGAATTACGGCAGATTTAAAAGATCATCCAAATATTCAACAGAATGGATGAAAAACCACGAAATGGGACCTAATGCAGTCTGGTTAACAGAATACCTTACTGAAAATATGGAGCTTAAACCTGATATGAAGGTATTGGATTTAGGTTGCGGCAAAGCAATGAGTTCAATATTCCTTGCAAAAGAATTTGGTGTATGTGTGTGGGCAACTGATTTATGGATAAGTCCGACAGATAATTACAATAATATCAAAGAACAGGCAGTAACAAATCTTGTATATCCTGTATATGCTGAAGCACATGCATTACCTTACGCTGAAAATTTTTTTGATGTTGTAATAAGCGTTGATGCATATCATTATTTTGGAACCGATGACACATATCTTTCATATATTTTGAAATTTTTGAAACCAGAAGGTACAATAGGTATAATAGTACCGGGTCTGCAAATGGAAATTGGAAATATAATACCCGAAAGTTTACAGCCATACTGGGAGCCGGAATTAAATACCTTGCATACGGTTGAATGGTGGAAAACTCACTGGGAAAAGAACGGCCAGGTAAAAATAGTTACAGTTGATATATTACCTGAAGGCTGGAAAATATGGTATGAATGGGAAAATGAACTTGTAAAAACCAGGGGTATTCCTGAAGAACGGGGAAGCGACCTGGAATTGTTAAAGGCAGACAACGGGGAATATTTATGTTTCCCGAGAATTATTGCAAAGAAGAAATAATTTTATTGACCTTTACCTGGTTAATAATATCAAATTTTTTAGAGTAATTTTCAGGAATTATGAAAGTACCCGATATAATATTATATATAATATTATTTCTCGCTATAATAATAAATAGCAGATGTACTAAAAATCAACATGAAAATGAACCTGAGGGCCCTGCCGACACTAATTCAGAGAATCTAATCCCTTCTGCTCCTGTCCTTTGCGTCCCTTATATTAATGAATCTGATGTCACTTATATTCAGCCTTTTGGTGTTCTTATTGACTTTGGTGATGGTGATATGAGGCCTCATGCTGCGGTTGATTTCGGATGTAATGATGGAGTCGAATTCAAAGCGAGTGAATCAGGAACTCTGGGCAATATATGGCTTGAATATCCTCATTCGTATCAGTTTAACATTATCATTAATGATAAATATATTGTTCATTATTGCATGGAACCTGTGAATATATCTTCCCTGAGTGACGAGCAGAAACTGGATGCTATTTATTTCTCTCCTGGTGATTCTGTAGAAAAAGGACAAAAAGTGTGTAAAATGGTTGGTGGCCCGGGTCATCTTGACTGGGGCTTAATCAAAGATGATGTAAGAATTTGTCCGGCATGTTATCTCACTGATGCAGAATATACCGGTGTAAATACCCTTTTTAAAAGTTTACCGGGCAGTTTTGAAGGATATGAAAACCTTTGTCCTGATAATTCTTACCATACAAATCCAAGGCAATAATATCTGTTTTGTACATACTTGATATTGGTTAATTATTATTTTACATTTGTCATGTATTATTTCGTTATTAATGAATCTGTAAAATTTCGATCTACAATTTCGACCCGATAATTAAAAAAGGAGGTTAAATATGGCTGAAAAAAATAATTCAGTATTCTTAAAAATTGTACTAATAATCTTTGCCATCGTAACATTAGTCTATGGTTTATGTTATTTTTTCGTACCTGACTATCTTGTAAAGCTATCAGGTGGTGATCCTGTTTATCATGGATGGCTGCGCTGGTCAGGTGGTGTATTAATTGCTCTTGGCATCGGCTCTATACTTGTAACACTTAAGCCAAAAGGTCAGGGTATTTTTGTAACAACAATTGCCTTAGGCAGTCTTCTATCCGGACTCGCTTTGCTATATGCATGGATTTCAATGGAAGAAGGACAAAACGTATGGTTTACAGCTGTGCCAACAATAGTAGTGCTGGCACTATCATGTCTTCTCTGGTGGAGCAGAAGCCAGGCAAAGGATATTTTAAAAGCTTAGAAGGATTAACAAGTATTAGTTCTTTTGTATAAATTATTTTTTATTATTAACATTTCCAGCCTGGTTATTATTAATAACCAGGAAATTCGGGTCGAAATTGTTTTAATATAAATCCGGTTATAATTAGAAATTATCGGTGTGCTAAGGTGGGTTCAGGATCTATTTTTTACGCCTTATTTGAGATATAACATTTTTAGCCCTTATAGCATAAAACGGAGTGATTGGAAATCCTGTTTTTCTAAGAGCTTTCGCCGTCCACACATTACAGGTTTTAAAACCATGATATTTTTCTCCTGACAGGTAAAACCGGCTTGGGCCATGCATAACTGTATCAAGTTTAATATTTAGCGAATCGCTACCTAAAGCAAAGCTGCTGTTTATATACTGAATTATATTAATAAATCCCTTATCTGATATAATAACTTCAACTGCCCTTTCTTCACCAAAAACTAAATACGGATGCCTATTAAATCCCACAACGCATAAAGCAGATTTTGTTGGCCAGAGAACTGCCTTTAATGCTAAAAATATATTCCCCCTGTCAGCCGTATAAAAATCCAGATCACCCCATCCTACTTCCAGGTAAGATGCATTTAAAAATTCATCAGCTAAAGCATGAAGATACACATTTGCTTCATTTCTGCTGAAAATTATGCCTGTATGCCAGGTATGTTTTACTACATATATTTTTTTATTATCAGAACTTAAACTCTCCGGGGGATATAAATTTTTAACAGGTGCAGCACAGTGCATAAAAAAGATAAAGACTGTTAGCAGACTAATAGCATTAAACTTTTTTTCATAAATATTCAATCTCATCTCTTTAACATCATAATGATGCAAATAGAAATTTTATTCCATTGCTTTTACATTTTCTGCAATTTCTTCAAAATTAGCCATACCAACAGTAGCTGAACAAATAAAATCATGCTGTATCACCCATCTGACAGCATCTTCGTAAGCAGCAGTCTCTTTGCTTTCAGGTTGAAAAGGCCCGCCCGATGTAGTTTTCATGGCCACTATTCCAATATTATTGTTACTGGCTATTTTTAACTGTTCAATAAGTGCAGGTTGATCCCATTCACTATATCTTTTACTCATGGAATGAATATAAGAACCTTTATGGTTGAACGGACACATAACAACATCATAAAAAAGAATTTCATTATTTTTTCGTATTAACTCAATCATATTACTATGTGACGAAAAACCTATTGCTTTTACTTTCCCTTCTTTCCTGATTTTTTCCATAAACATCATTATTTCTTCATGATATGTAATTTCAGGTCTTGACATGCCATGCAGAAGCATGACATCAATATAATCAGTATTTAATGCTTTCATGCTTTCATGTACAGATAATTCCATTGACTTTATTGTTTCCTTAACACCATCTTTGAAATCAAGTTTTTCCTGCCCTGTTACATGCACTTTTGATTGAATAATAACTCTATTTCTAATGCCTTCGAAGACTTTTCCCAGCATTACTTCATTATTACCTCCTGCATAAACCCTGCCTGTATCAAAAAAATTAATGCCATTATTGAGCGCTGCTTTTATTACTGCGGGTTCTGTTGTGCGAGTAGCTCCCATCCCTAAACTTGTTACTTTCAGGCCTGATCTTCCCAAATTTCTATATCTAAATTGTTTTGTACTATATGTTTTATGAAATAAGGATGAATAACTATTAAGTATGTTTAAAGATAATGCAGCAAAAATGCCTTTTTTAATAAAGTGCTTTCTTGAAATTTTAATTTTCATAATTATAAATAGATTTTAATGGTCTAAAAATAAGTATTTAATGAAAAACTTTTTTTGAAAAGGTTACTTTCCGTTTATAACAGGTATTAAACAATAGAATCAAACTAAGACTTTTCGTTTTATCCGGAATATATGTATTCAAATTATTTAACGTTATGGACACAGTAAAATTACCGAAAAACAGGGAAATGTTTATTAAAGAATGTTCTGAATATATGGCCAGAATTATTTTAAATAATGAGCATTTAATTGAATCTTCTAAATTTCAGGAATTAAGTGAATTGATGCTTGAAAAGCTGACATTATTTATACAAAAAGATTTTAAGATAGATAAAACAAATATTATTGAAAAAAGAAAATCAATAGTACTTAAATTTAAAAAGGATATAGAGTCAATTGATGAAGTTGTTGATATGGTTAAAGAAATGATTGTAAAAATATATGATGAAGTAATATAGTAATAAAAAAAATTAGAAAAACTGTAGTAGCTAAAAATTACTATATTAGTATCATGGATAAAAGAATCCTTATTATAAAGACTAAAATTCTTCTTTATTCTTTCTTTGTACTTTTTATTATTTTCAAGAATAGCGCATCTGCCCAGATCTACCTTGATTCAACCTATTCAGTTGAAGAGCGGGTTGAAGATCTGCTGGGGCGGATGACTCTGGAAGAGAAAGTTGGACAAATGGTACAGGCTAATCGTCAGTCCCTGAATAGTTATTCGGATATAAGAGATTATTACCTCGGATCTTTACTAAACGGTGGAGGCGGAGCTCCGGGTAATAACACCCCTGAAGGCTGGGCCGATATGTATGATAATTACCAGTCGTATGCTTTGCAGACTCGTCTTAAGATTCCTGTTATCTATGGAACAGACGCTGTCCACGGGCATAATAATTTAATAAATTCCGTGATTTTCCCCCACAATATTGGTATGGGATGTACCCGGAATCCTGATCTTATGGAAGAGGTGGCCAGGGTAACTGCTATTGAAGTTGCAGCAACCGGTGTTGACTGGACCTTTGGTCCGTGTATTGCTGTTCCCAGGGACGAACGCTGGGGAAGAACCTATGAGGGATTCGGGGAAATGCCGGAGCTTGCAGAAGATTTTGGAGCCGCTTCAGTCAGGGGATTTCAGGGTGACAGTTTAGGTGACAGCACAACTATTCTGGCCTGCACAAAGCACTATCTTGCTGATGGCGGAACCTCCGGCGGAATTGACCGGGGAAATGCAGTCTTTGATGAAGATACTCTCAGGGAAATTCATCTCCCGGGATATATTGCGGCAATAAATCAGGGTGTGGGATCAGTAATGGTATCATTCAACAGCTGGAATGGAATTAGAATGCACGGTAATAAATACCTGATTACTGATGTTTTGAAAGATGAACTAGGGTTTGAAGGAATTGTCATTTCTGACTGGAATGGAATAAATTATGTACACGAGAACTACAGGACTGCAATTGGACTATCTATTAATGCCGGCATTGACATGGGTATGATAGCAAATAATTATCAGGATTTTATTGAGAATTTAATATCGCTTGTAAATGAAGAACAAGTACCTGTTTCAAGAATTGATGATGCTGTAAGACGTATTCTGAGAATTAAATTCAGATTGAATTTATTTGAAGAACCTTATACTAACCGGAACATGATGCATCTTATAGGTTCCAGTGAACACAGGGAGATAGCCAGGGAATGTGTACGGCAATCACTGGTCCTGTTAAAGAAGAAAGACAATGTTCTTCCTCTTGAAAAAAATGATAAATCAATTCTTGTTGCCGGATTTAAATCCGATAATATAGGTATTCAATGCGGGGGATGGACAATCACATGGCAGGGTTCTTCGGGTATAACAACTGAAGGAACTACAATACTTGAAGCTATCCGGAATACAGTCTCCGGCTCACAGGTCATTTATTCACAATATGGGGACGACAAGGTCAATGCTGATGTTGCTGTTGCAGTTGTCGGTGAATTTCCTTATGCGGAGTATCTAGGAGACCGCTCCTCACTATATCTGAGCGATGCTGATGTGGAATTAATTAAAACAGTAAAAGGCAGAGGAATACCGGTAATAGTAATCATAATTTCGGGTCGTCCTCTTATTATTAATAACATCATACCTTATAGCGATGCCATTATTGCTGCATGGCTTCCCGGAACAGAAGGACAGGGAATAGCAGATGTCCTTTTCGGCGATTTCCAGCCTGTCGGGAAACTTTCTCATACATGGCCCGCATCTATGGATCAGATTCCCATTAACTACGGTGATCAAAATTATCATCCTCTGTTCGAATACGGATACGGTATTGATACTCTCGCGAACCCGGCTATGGGTTCACCTCCTGAACTTTATTCCTCTCTAATCCCGTTTCCGGGCAATTCAATAGAATTATATTTTAACAAGGATATGGAAGACATTGATTACAGCACTTCAGTATTTGAAATAGTTAGTACTATCAAGGATATCCTGGTTGAGTCCGTTGAAATCAAAGAAAATGATCCTTCAACCCTTGTGTTAAACTTATTAACACCGGTTGTTGAGGATGAAAGGATTGTAATATCATACCATGGTGATGAAATATTTTCTGCTGACGGCGGTAAATTGAATAATTTTGAGAATGTTGAAGTATACAACGAAATGAACGATTTATCACAATCTCATTATTCCCCTGACATTAATGAAAATAATAATAGTTGTATTATCTATCCTAATCCGGCTGTTGATATAGTAAATATTAGAACCAGTACCTCAGATTACTTAATCAATATCTTTACTTTAACAGGAGAAATAATTGAAACAACCAAGGCCGGCAACAACTCAGTAATTGACATATCAAACTTTAGTAAAGGTGTTTATATTATTGAGATAATACCTGGAAATGAATACCCTGCCTATTATAAGCTGGTTAAGAAGTAGTAAAACTAATTATAAACCGGACTTCGTGAAAAGCCCGGTAAACGTGATGTGTACCGGGCTTTTCTTCAGTAGCGGGGACAGGACTTGAACCTGTGACCTTTGGGTTATGAGCCCAACGAGCTACCAACTGCTCCACCCCGCAATATATAATCGTGTGTTAGTCTTCAAAGCGGCTGCTAAGTTATATTAACTTTAGCGAAACTCAAAATAATTAACCTAAATTTGATGGCATCCATAAAAACTATTTTTAATATAAACTTAGCTTAAATCTTTACTATATTTGCATAATCAAAAAGTACATCATGGCCAGGAATGGAGATAAAAGATCCCTGATCGAAAAATTTAGAAGTAAATACAGATTATCGATATACAGGGATGAGAGCTACCAGGAAGTACTTAATTTAAAGCTTTCAAGACTTAATGTAATAACTATTATAGCAGCTATCACTTTGATTTTCCTTGTAATAGTTGTATCAATTATTGCATATACACCAGTCAGGGAACTTATCCCCGGATACCCTGACGAAAAGACTTTAAGAGATATTCGTATGAATTATATATTACTTGACTCCCTTGCCCAGGAAATAGAAAAACGTGACAGATATTTTACAAATCTTAATCAGATAATTTCAGGCAGGGAACCTGATAATTATGATAACATGGTTGATACAAATATTAGTTATGAAAATATTACTTTTACAAAATCGTCTGAAGATTCCTTGTTAAGGTCGTTAATTGAACAGGAAGATCAATTCAGTCTTTCAATTATTGATAATAAAAAACAAATTTCATCAGTATCCAAGGTACATTTTTTTGCCCCTATAAAAGGAATAGTTACTAATTCATTTAACAGCCTTAACAATCATTACGGGACCGACATTGTTGCAGCCCCTAATCAGGTTGTGAAAGCAGTTTTGGATGGTACTATAACAATGGCTACCTGGACACTGGACCTGGGCTGGATTATTCAGATACAACATGAAAATGACCTTCTCTCATTATATGCTCATAACTCAGAGCTGCTAAAGAAATCAGGTGAATATGTAAAAGCAGGGGAGCCTATAGCAATCATAGGCAACTCCGGAGAACTCACGACCGGCCCCCATCTGCATTTTGAATTATGGCATAACGGAACCCCTTTAAATCCTGAAGATTTTATTTTCTTCTGACCTGAAAATAGTCACCCCAACATCAACAAAAATTGATGTATAGAAAAATTATGAAAAAAAGGATTGCAGTTCTTGGCTCTACCGGTTCAATAGGCACTCAGGCACTTGAAGTAATTAGCAATAATCCTGATAAATTTGAGATTGAAGTCATAACAGCGCAAAGAAATACTGATTTGCTTATAGATCAAGCATTTAAATTCAGACCAAAACATGTTGTTATAACTGACAAACAGAAATATAGCAAAGTAAAAAATGATTTGTCCGGATTGCCGGTAAAAGTCTATGCAGGAGAGGATTCGTTAAAAGAGGTTGTTAATCTGGCCTCTGTTGACATGGTATTAACAGCAATTGTGGGTTTTGCAGGCTTATTCCCCACAATTTCCGCTATTAAGGCAGGTAAAGATATTGCCCTGGCTAACAAAGAAACCCTGGTTGTGGCAGGTGAACTGGTAACGAGACTGGCACATGAGAATAAAGTTAATATATACCCGGTCGATTCTGAACATTCAGCTATATTTCAATGTCTTACAGGTGAAAATAAAAATACCATAGAAAAAATTTATCTGACAGCTTCAGGAGGGCCCTTCCGGGGAATGTCATATAACGAGCTTAAAAAAGTTACCAAGGAACAGGCGTTGTTACATCCAAACTGGGATATGGGAAATAAAATTACTATTGACTCTGCAACATTGATGAATAAAGGACTGGAAGTCATTGAAGCAAAATGGCTGTTTAATATTGAACCGGCGAAAATTGAGGTCGTGGTCCATCCCCAGTCAATTATCCATTCAATTGTACAGTTTAAAGATGGCTCTATGAAAGCTCAAATGGGATTACCTGATATGCGCCTTCCGATTCAATATGCTTTAGGCTATCCCGAAAGAATAAAATCAGACTTCCCTCGATTTAGTTTTTCTGATTATCCCCAGCTAACCTTTGAAAAGCCTGATCTTAAGATTTTCCGTAATATCAAGTTGGCCTATGAAGCACTTGAAAAAGGAGGAAATGTACCATGTATCCTGAATGCAGCTAATGAAACTGTTGTCGAGGCTTTCCTGGAAGATAAAATTACTTTTATAAAAATCCCGGATATAATTGAAGCAACAATGAATAAAGCAAGCTATATATATAATCCTGCGCTGGATGACTATTCTGAATCTGATAAAGAAGCCCGTTTTATTGCCAGGCAACTTATTAAAAGTTAAAATTATAGTAGTTCTGATATATTTTTAGTGTGATTTTAAATATTGATGTTATTTTTGCACCTGCTCACACTTTAAAAAATTTTAAAATAATAGCTGTTTAATGAAAGTTCTAATACAAATTGCCCAATTATTGTTAAGCTTATCTATTCTGGTAATTCTGCACGAATTAGGACATTTTATAACTGCCAGAATTTTTAAAACCAGAGTCGAAAAATTCTATTTATTTTTTAATCCTTGGTTCACAATTTTTAAGATAAAAAAAGGAGAAACTGAATACGGGCTGGGCTGGTTGCCCCTGGGAGGATATGTAAAAATCTCGGGTATGATTGACGAGTCACTTGACAGAGAGCAGCTTAAAAAGCCACCTGAACCTTATGAATTCCGTTCCAAACCGTCATGGCAAAGATTAATAATCATGCTCGGCGGAGTATTCGTAAACCTTATTCTTGGCATTATAATTTATTCATTTGTTCTCTTTACCTGGGGAGAAAAATACCTGCCCAATGAGAATTTAAAAGATGGTATCTGGTGTACCGATTCGCTCGCTCTTGAAATAGGACTGAGAGATGGTGATAAAATAGTATCGATAAATGATCAGTATCCCGAAAGGTATTCCGATATTATAGAGGAATTGATTTTTGGCAGCAATGTTAAGGTGTTAAGAAATGGTAAAGAGACAAGCATAGACATCCCTGAAGATTTTGTAGGTAAGTTAATAGAAAAAAGAAAAGGATTATTATTATATCCCAGGGTTCCTTTTATTGTACTTGAAATTCCTAATACTTCTATTAACATTAATTCTGAACTCAGGCCAAAAGACAGGGTAGTAGGCATAGAAAATATTCCTATCAGGTATTACGATGAGTATAAACCTATTACAGATACATTAAGGGGTAAAGAAATTTCTATAGATATTCTAAGAGATAACAAAGAAAAATCAATTAAAGTCAAGCTATCTGACGAAGGGAAATTTGAAATTGTCGCTGCTATTTTAAGTATGACAGAATTAGAAAGGCTGAATATCTATAAATTTAATAAGGAAAAGTACAACTTCATAAAGGCAATACCTGCCGGTCTGATTAGAGCAAAGGAAAAACTTGGCTTTTATATAAGGCAGTTTAAGCTGATATTTAATTTTAAAACAGGTGCATATAAAGGATTAGGGGGTTTTGGAGCTATCGGCGGACTGTTTCCCCCCAGATGGGAATGGCAGGCATTCTGGGAAATAACCGCATTTCTTTCACTAATACTTGCATTTATGAATATCCTTCCTATTCCTGCGCTGGATGGGGGTCATGTTACTTTCTTATTATATGAAATGATAACCGGACGAAAACCCGGGGATAAATTTCTTGAATATGCGCAGATAGTCGGTATGATAATTTTACTGTCATTACTGTTATATGCAAATGGCAATGATATTGTCAGATTAATAGAAAGACTGGTCGGAAAATAAATAGCATATCACAAATATTGTTATTAATAATCTATATTGGGAAATATTCATAAATTTGTAATAAATAATACTAAATATAAATATTATGGACTTAAGTATATTTTTAATAGGCACTCCTGGTCCGGTTGAAATTATAATCGTAGTATTGGTTATACTTTTGTTGTTTGGCGGAAGAAAAATACCTGAACTTATGAAAGGTCTGGGACAAGGGATGAGAGAATTCAAAAAGGCCGCTAAAGGAGACGAGGATAAGGAAAAAAAAGAGTCTATCGAAGAAAAGAAAGAATAAGTTTAATTAAAATATATTAAACCTGTCTTTTAATTTATTGAAATTAACTGACAGGTATTTTTTTATCTCAATTACTATGAATAGCAGTAGATTAGTTACCTTGATACTCTGTATTTCTCTTTTACATGTTAATGGTCTAAATAATAACTTTCAAATCACTGATATAAATACCGGTTCATCAAAAAATAATCATACATTTAATTATTATCCCGATTCAATACCCAACTTCCCCGATATTTTCTATGAATACCGCATTGAGGAATTAAATAAACTGACTCCCATTGAGCTTGACTATAACAATATAGTTAAAGAACATATTGAGAATTATGCCATAAAAAGAAGAGGTGAGTTTGCAAAGATAATCGGACTGGCAGATCTGTATTTTCCCATATTTGACGATATTCTTGATAAATATGACCTGCCCCTCGAATTAAAATACCTGACAATAGTAGAATCCGGCCTTAATACTAATGCAAAATCAAAATCAGGAGCAGTAGGGCTCTGGCAGTTCTTATTAAATACCTGCCAATTATTTGATCTGGAAGTTAACTCCTATATTGATGAAAGGAGGGATCCTTACAAATCGACTGATGCTGCATGCAGATATCTAAATTATCTGTATAATACTTACAACGACTGGCAATTAGTAATATCGTCATATAATTGTGGCCCGGGAGATATTAGAAAAGCTATTGAACGGAGCAATGGCAAAACCAATTACTGGGAAATAAGGCCTTATCTTTCGGAACAGGCAAAAAATTATGTGCCCGCCTTTATTGCATCACTTTACCTGATGAACCACTATGAAGAACATAATATTAAACCAGAACCTCCCGGATTTGATTCTAAAAATATTGATACTCTATGGATAAATTATGCTGTATCTTTTAACCAGATAAGTGAAATTACGGGTATTTCAACAGATGAATTAAAATTCCTTAATCCTGTTTACAGACGTGCATTTATTCCTGATCTTGAGAAACCTGCATTATTAACTTTACCAAAAGATAAAATTGAGATTTATATTAAAAATGAATCCCGAATCATAGGGAATGCAAAATATGAAGAGGATTATAATTCTCTGGTTAGTAATGCCGGTTCTACCGAAAATAAAACTAAAATTATTCATGTTGTTAAAAAAGGTGAGTTCTTTCATAAAATTGCCTTAAAATATAATTGTACACTTGAGAATATAAAAGCATGGAATAATCTTACTGATAACTTCCTTTATCCCGGTCAGATATTAATTATCTGGGTAGATTCTGATTATAAAGATGAAGATTAACAGACATTTCATTAAATTTACTGCCGGTCATATATAATTTTATTCTTTTATAAAAACTAAATAATGATAAACAAATTAAATTCTCTCATATATATACTTATTATCAGTCTTGTTGCCTGTACCGGAGAAAAGCATCCCCTGCTCCCATCAATTTCAGGTAAAGCCGGAGAGGTTGCCCTGGTATTAAACAAAGCTGAATGGGATACTGAAGTTGGTGAAGAGTTCAGACGAATTTTCAGCACCAGTTATGAAATGCTACCTCAGTACGAACCTTCCTTTGATGTGATACATGTAACACACAATTCTTTTAGTAATATTTTTAAATCTCAGAGAAACATTGTTATTACCGAAATTTCTCCGAGGATAAAAGAGTCCCGGATATCAGTACAGAAAGATGTATGGGCAAGACCTCAACTGGTAATAAATATCTACGGGAAGGATGATGACGCTATACTCACTTTATTAAACAAATATGAACATAAAATCATCACTTTACTGGATGAAATGGAAAGAAAAAGGATATTGCATGTTTATACCAGAAATCAGGATAAATATATTGTCGAGAAAATTAAAAAGAATCATAATATATCACTTGTCATACCAAAAGGCTATAAACTGAATATGGACTCATCGGATTTTGTATGGTTAAGTCAGGAAGAAGGGGATATTATCCAGAGCATACTGGTTTATTATTATGACTATACAGATGATAGTACTTTTACCAGAGATTATTTAATCGCAAAACGTGACAGGTTTTTAAAAAAATATGTGGGAGGAACAGTACCGGGATCTTACATGGCAACAGAAAAGGAATTCAAACCTTTATTTTCAGAATATTCCCTTAGAGGAGAAAAGTATGTGGCAGAGATAAGAGGTCTATGGAAGATAGAAAAAGGAATTGCAATGGGAGGCCCCTTTGTTAATATTACGGCTTTAGATGAAGAAAGAAACAGGGTAGTCACTGTAGAAGGATTTGTTTTTGCCGCGGGCCATAGCAAGAGAAACTTCATGCGGCAGGTAGAAGCTATTGTTTATTCATTTGACTTTAATTATTAACTTTAAATCATTTAATTTTACTGGTATAATATATAAATTTATCAGATATTAATAATTTCCATTTTTTTCAGGAAAAGAAATTCATATAATGGGAAACAATAAGATCAGAATTGGTATTACACAGGGAGATATAAATGGAATCAGCTATGAAGTGATAATAAAAGCACTGCTTGATAACAGGATTTTTGATACATGCATTCCAATTGTATATGGATCTCCAAAGGTTGCTGCCTATCACCGGAAAGCATTGAATATTGATAATTTCAGTTTTAATACTGTTAAAATTCCGGAAGAAGCAAATCCTAAAAGAGCCAATATAATTAACTGTATTAGCGATTCTGTAAGAGTGGAGCTTGGGAAATCAACATCTATGGCAGGAGAAGCCTCATATAAAGCATTAGATGCCGCCGTACAGGATCTGGAAAATAATAAGATAGATGCCATAGTAACCGGACCGATAAATAAGTATAATATACAGTCCGATAAATTCAATTTTGCAGGACATACCGAATTTTTTGAATCGCGTTTTAAATCAGATGGGGTTCTGATGCTTATGGTGAATGAGTTATTTAAAGTGGGCGTCGTAACAGGACATATACCTTTGGCTAAAGTTCCTGAACAAGTGACCAAAGATAGTATTCTGAAAAAAATACGCATACTCAATAACTCACTCATAGTCGATTTTCTGGTGCGTAAACCTCGCATCGCAGTCTTAGGTCTTAATCCCCATGCAGGAGACAATGGAATAATAGGTGAAGAAGAAAAAGAGGAAATAATACCTGCCCTTAAAGCTGCCCGTGATGAAAATATCTATGTTTTTGGCCCTTTTCCGGCAGATGGTTTCTTCGGATCCGAAACATTTAAAAAATTTGATGCCTCTATTGCAATGTATCATGATCAGGGTTTAATACCATTTAAAGCTATGATGTATGAAGGAGGCGTAAACTTCACCGCAGGACTGCCCATTGTAAGAACAGCACCTGCACATGGAACTGCATATGAGTTGGCGGGCAAAAATGAAGCACATCCGCATTCTTTCAGAAAAGCAATATATCTGGCTTGTGATTTATACCATAACAGACAGAGTTATAAAGAAATGACAAGCAATCCTTTAAAATCGAATGATTTGTCAGAAACATAATCTCAACTGAATACTTTAAGACTCTTGTTAAATATTCTGTAAACAAATTATTATTTTAGACGAATCATTTAGATTTTTATTGAATTTTTAACATTTGTAAAAATGTACGAATTTATAGAAGGAGATATTATTGAGAAAAATCCTGCATATGCTACCATCTTTATATCAGGAATTAGTTACTTTATTAATATTTCCCTGACGACATACGGGCAAATTCAGAACCTTAATCAATGCAGATTATATATTCATCAGATTATTCGGGAAGATGCGCATATTTTATTTGGTTTTTATACAAAACTTGAAAGAGAAATATTCAGAATGTTAATCTCTGTTTCAGGTATAGGAGCAAATACTGCCCGGCTTATGTTATCATCACTGTCTCCTGAGGAAATTCAGAACGCAATTGTCGGGGGTAAAGTAGATATCCTGAAGAGCATTAAAGGTATAGGAGCAAAATCAGCTCAGCGCATAATTGTTGATTTAAAAGATAAAATGGGAAACGAAGAAGTAGAAATATTTGAAATAAGAGACAATACAATTAAGGAACAAGCGTTATCTGCATTGACAGTATTGGGTTTTAGTAAAAATTCCGTTAATAAAGTATTAAATAAAATACTCACTGAAGAAGATAATCTGGAAGTTGAAGATTTAATAAAAAAAGCATTAAAAAGATTATAGAATTAACTTTAAGACTGTAGATTTGTTGAAATGGGGCAAATATTCACAAAAAATTAATATTTCTGTAATATGGATTTTTATATTATTATTCATTTATATATATTATGCAGCTCCGCAAGATAGTCCGGTTCAACCTCCCTCATCGACATCAAATGATTCTATTGACTTAAAATATCCGTTTAAGGACGATATTCGATACCCTTTCTCAAATTCTGGCATTACTTCCCCGCTAATTCTTGGTAATCCGGCAAATGTAGATGCCACAATAGTATATGATCCTGAAACTAATCAATATGTTTTTTCAGAGAAAGTCGGGGAATTTAATATACGCCCTCAAAGTTCAATGTCTCTGGACGAGTATAGGGAGTACGAGTCCAATACTGCAATAAAGGACTACTGGAGAAAAAAATCACGTGAAGAAATAACTTCTCAGTCCCCGTCTTTTCTGGGTAAGATAAGAATGGGAGAAACCTTTGACAAGGTTTTTGGTACCGATGCAATTAATATTGTACCTCAGGGTTCGGCTGAATTAATTTTCGGATATAACAGGTCAAGAATTGATAATCCTGCTTTATCTGAGAGGAACAGGAGAAATGGGGCTTTTACTTTTAAAGAAAAAATCCAGATGAACGTCACCGGTTCCATTGGAGACAAAATGGAACTCGGTATCAATTATAATACAGAAGCTACTTTTGATTTTGAAAATAAGACCAAACTTGAATATGCCGGACATGAAGATGAAATTATAAAGAAGATTGAAGCAGGTAATATCTCGTTACCTCTCACAGGTTCTCTTATCTCTGGCAGCCAGAGTTTGTTCGGCTTAAAGACAGAGCTGCAGTTTGGTAAACTGACTGTTACTAATGTATTCAGCCATCAGAGGGGCGAATCATCCTCGATAGAAGTAAGAGGAGGGGCCCAGGTAAGTGAATTTGAAGTAACAATTGACGAATATGATGCAAACAGACATTTTTTCCTCTCCCATTTCTTCCGTGATAATTATAACTCCTGGCTGAGTTCTCTTCCCTATATAACATCAGGAGTTCGTATTGAACAGATTGAAGTATGGATTACCAATAAAACAAGCGAATTTGACAAAGACAACAGGAATATTATTGCTTTCATGGACCTTGGAGAAAGTTATGGTCCGGATTACCAGCCCAACTTTTTTGGTGATCAAAATCTAATACTGCCCGGTAATCAGATTAATCAGGCTGTGTCAAATGATGCTAACAGGTTATATAGCACACTAATTAACAACTACAGCGGGATACGCGATATCAGAAATATTACTAATGTGCTCGAACCTCTGATTAACAGTTATGATTTCCTAAGTGGCAAGGATTACGAAAAGATAGAAAACGCAAGAAAACTAAGTGAGAGGGAATATACTGTTAACAGAGAATTGGGTTATATCTCCTTAAATTCTGCTCTTCGCAGTGATGAGGTATTGGCTGTTGCCTACGTTTACACATATAGAGGACAAACCTACAGGGTTGGTGAATTGTCAACCGATGGTATCAGTGCTCCCAGAACACTAATCGTAAAATTAATTAAGGGGACCAGTCTTACACCCAAACTGGGAACATGGGATTTAATGATGAAGAATGTATATGCAATAGGTGCCTACCAGCTAAATAGCCAGGATTTCAGGCTGGATGTTTTATACCGGAACGATGAGACCGGTGTACCCGTTAATTATATCAGCGATCCCAGGGTAGCAAGTAATGAAAATTTCTATAACAGGATTCTGTTAAGGGTATTAAATCTCGATAATCTTGACAGCAGAAAAGAACCAAATCCTGACGGGCTGTTTGACTTTATTGAAGGAGTTACTATTCATTCATCAAACGGCAGGGTAATATTTCCTGTTCTTGAGCCTTTTGGAACAGATCTGAAAAAAATAATCAATAATAATCAGGTAGCAGATGATTATATATTTGAGGAACTATATGATTCCACACAAACCAAAGCAAAACAAATAGCGGAAAAAAACAAATTCTTCCTTGCAGGTACATACCAGTCATCTTCAAGTTCTGAAATTCAGTTAAATGCAATGAATATACCTCGTGGTTCAGTGAAAGTAACTGCAGGAGGTATACAATTACAGGAAGGTATTGACTATACTGTTGATTATGTTTTAGGAAGGGTTAAAATATTGAATCAGGGATATCTTGAATCGGGGACACCACTAAGAGTATCATTAGAAAGTAATCAACTGTTTAATCTTCAGACTAAAACCCTTCTTGGTACACATCTGGATTATAAGATTTCCGATAATTTTAATGTTGGAGGTACTATATTAAATTTAACCGAACGCCCCCTTACCCAAAAAGTTAATATGGGCGAGGAACCTATATCAAATACTATTTGGGGGGTAAACACAAGTTACAGAACTGAATCCCATCTGCTTACAAGCTTAATAGATAAACTGCCCCTTATAGAAACAAAAGAAGTATCCAGCATTGTTCTGGATGCCGAATTTGCCCAGTTAATGCCGGGACAGGCCAGAGCAATCGGTAAAGGAGGTATTGCATATATCGATGATTTTGAAGGTACGGAGACTACTATTGAGATGAAAAGTCTTGCTGCCTGGATCTTGTCGAGTACTCCCAGGGGACAAAGCCTGTTTCCCGAAGCAGACTTGAATAACAATCTGGAGTACGGCTATAACAGGGCAAAAATTGCCTGGTATGTCATAGATCCTTTATTTACAAGAAAAACCGGCCGTACACCTAAGCATATTACTGATGATGATGTATCGGGCCCCTTTGTCAGAGAAGTTAAAGAAACGGAGATATATACCAAAAAAGAAAGCGGAACAGGATTTGACAGTCCGATTTCTATTCTCAATGTTGCCTATTATCCCAAAGATAAGGGCCCCTATAATTATGATACAGACATTAACAGAAATGGAGAGTTAAATAATCCAAGAGACCGCTGGGGTGGCATTATGAGGGAAATACAAACCAGTGACTTTGAAACTTCTAATGTTGAATATATTGAGTTCTGGTTAATGGATCCCTTTGTATTGGATTCAACTCATAGAGGGGGTGATTTATATTTTAACCTGGGTGAAATATCCGAAGATATATTAAGAGATTCCAGGAAAATGTTTGAGAATGGACTTCCCATATCAGCAACAGACACCCTTACTCTTGTTGATTATACATCATGGGGCAGGGTGCCGCGTACACAGTCTATTGTAAATGCTTTTAATACTGATCCGGAAACAAGAGAATACCAGGACGTCGGACTTGATGGTCTGGGTGATGAATATGAGCGTTCCTACTTCGATAATTATGTTGAACAAATCAGAAATACTTATGGAGAACAATCGGTCGCTTTTCAGAAAGCATTTGATGATCCTTCAAGCGATAATTTCCATTATTACCTGGGTACCGATTATGATGAAGACGAGCTGGGAGTAATTAACAGATATAAAAATTATAACGGATTGGAAGGTAACTCTCCTCCCACTGAAGGCGAATTCGCAGCAGCAAGTACATTACCAAGTGGTGAAGATATCAACAGGGATAATACATTAAACGAAACAGAAACATATTTTCAGTATAAAGTTGAATTGAAACCGGAACAACTCAATTTTGGTAATAAATATATTACAGACATTGTAAATACCAGAAATGTAAACTGGTATCAATTCAGGATTCCTATAGTCGATTTTGAAAGAAAGGTTGGCAATATAGAAGACTTTAAGTCAATACGTTTCATGCGTATGTTCCTGACTAATTTTGATGATTCTGTGATTTTAAGATTTGCAGAACTTCATCTTGTCAGAAGTGAATGGCGTAAATATAAGTTCAATATCAGCGAGGGTGGTCCATCTATTGCACAGCAAATTGACCCGGGCAGTTTTGAAATCTCTGCAGTTAATATTGAAGAAAATTCAGCAAAAGAACCGGTCAACTACGTTTTGCCTCCCGGGATTACAAGAGTAATAGATCCCAGTCAGCCACAGGTAGCTCAATTAAATGAACAATCCATAGTTTTTAAGGTCAGTAATTTACCTGACGGTGATGCAAGAGTAGCATATAAAAATGTTGACCTGGATCTGAGACAATATAAGAAACTAAAAATGTTTGTTCATGCCGAAGCGTTACAGAATGAAGAATTAAATGATTATGACATAACTGCTTTCATTAGAATCGGCTCGGACTATAAAGATAATTTTTATGAGTATGAAGTTCCCCTTCTGTTGACTCAACACAGAAATAACTATGATAATGATGATGATGCTGACAGATTGTTGGTCTGGCCTGAGGATAATGTCTTTGAAATAGACCTGGAACAATTTGTTGAACTTAAAAAAGAGAGAGATCAGGCTGTTAGAAGCAATAGTATGTTATACAGCAAAATAAGAATCTATAGTAAGTTTGATGATAATAACAGAATAAAAATCAGAGGTACTCCAAATCTGAGCAACATAAGAACCATAATGATTGGGATACGCAATCCGGGCGATTCAGATAATTCGAAAGCCAATGATGGATTACCTAAAAGTGCTGAAATATGGTTTAATGAGCTTAGATTAACTGATTTTAATAATAAAGGAGGCTGGGCTGCAAATGCCAGAATGCAAACTAAACTTGCTGATCTTGGTACATTATCAGTAGCAGGAAGTACAATACAGCCGGGATTTGGAGGTATTGAACAAAAAGTTGAACAACGAAAAAAGGAAGAACTGGTACAGTACGATATATCTTCAAATATTGAACTGGGTAAATTATTGCCCGAAAAATCAAATGTGTCAGTTCCTATGTTTGCAGGTGTCTCAAAATCGATAGTTAACCCTGAATATTATCCCAAGGAACCTGACAGGCTGCTGAAGGAAGTACTGTTAGAATCAGAATCAAAATCAGAGAAGAAAGACATTAAAGACATATCACAAGATGTGGTTGAAAGAAAAAGCATCAATTTTACTAATGTCAGGGTAAATAAAGAAGTAAAAAAATTCAGGGTGATCTCTCCTGCCAATTTATCACTAAGTGTTGCTTACAGTGAGGAGGAGGCGCATAATTACAGTATTGAAAAGGATAACACAATAAAGTACCGCGCAGCCATAAATTATACTTATAGCGCAAGGCCAAAGAATATAACACCATTCAGAAAATCTAAAAAACTAACATCTCCTTACCTGAAAATTATTAAAGATTTCAACTTTAATCCCGTGCCATCAAATTTTACATACAGAACTGATTTTGACAGGAATTATAACGAGGTAAAACTGAGGAATGTTTTTGAAGATATCGATATAAAGATTGACTCAACTGTTAATAAAGATTTCTTATGGAACAAATTTTATGATTTGAGGTGGGACCTTACAAGGTCTTTAAAAATTGATTTTTCAGCAACAAATGTTGCCAGGATTGATGAAATGCCCGGTGCATATGACTGGTTCAGACCAGGGGATAACAAGGAGTGGTCCGATTCAGTATGGACTAACATTTTGAATGGGGGAACAAATACGAATTATGATCAGAGCTTTAATGTAACCTATTCATTACCATTTAGTAAGTTTCCTGTAATTGACTGGCTGACATCATCAGTACGATATAACGGGAAAATGGGATGGGACAGAGGGCCCTTCTATGAAGGCGGGTATACTCTGGGACATAATCTCAGTAATTCCAATACTGTTCAATTAAACAGTCAGCTTGGATTTAGCAAATTGTTCAATAAAGCAGGTTTTATACAGCGTATTAATAACAAATACAGTGGCAGTAGGCAGACCGATGCAAATAAAAGAACCAAAAAAGTTAATTATTCAAGACGAACATTCCTCAAGGCCAATTCCCCCAGAAGTATAGTTCATAAACTTGGCACAGAAGATATTGTTGTTAACGTACTGGATTCTGATGGTAATGAAATAGATGTAAAAATTGAAATTATCAGTGAAAATAAAATAACTGTTACTGCTGATGCCGATTATACGGGAGTTACAATAAACATAGAAGGCACTGTTGTACTCGGAGAAAATCCCCTTGTATTCATTGCTGAAAATACTGTAAGATTTTTAACCGGAATTAAAAATATCTCAATATCATACTCACAATCAGGCGGCACATTGCTTATGGGCTATCTGCCTGAAACTGACTATTTCGGATTAAACTCCGGCAAGGTAAATGATAATTTTAAGGATGCCCCCGGAATCCCTTTTATTTTAGGCTATCAGGATGTTGACTTTGTCCGGGATATGGACGAGGATTGGCTAACAAAAGATCCGGCATTCAGCAATCCTTACATTATGACCAAATCTGATAACTTTAATATACGCAGTACCTTTGAACCATTTAGAGGATTTCGGATTGATTTTACAGCACAACGGACTTATTCTGAAAATATCTCCGAATATTTTATTTATGAAACAGACAGCTTCAGGTTCGATAACCGCATGAAGACTGGTAATTTCTCTATTTCTTTTATAAGTATTGGTTCTGCTTTTGAATCAATAAGTAGTGATAATAATTATTATTCCTCATATTTTGAAAAATTCAAAAAGTACAGGAAAACTATTGCTGCCAGGCTATTCAGAAAAAAAGTAGAGGAATCAGGTATTGGATTTGTTTCTTCAGTCCAGCAGGAATCCGAAGATGGATATCCTTACGGTTACGGACCAACTTCATCGGAAGTTTTAATACCGGCTTTCCTTGCTGCTTACGGGAATAAGAATCCTGAACGGGTTACTTTGGAAAGATTCCCGGGTATATTGTATATGCTTCCAAACTGGAGAATTACCTTTGATGGATTGTCAAGAATTGAATTTATTAAAAAATTTATGAGATCAATAAATATGAGCCATTCATACAAGTCGAGTTATAATATTGGTGATTTTACTACCAACTTTTACTATGTTGAAGAAAATACCGGGCTGGAATTTATTAAAGATTTTCAGAATAATTTTATCCCTGAATTTCAAATTAATACCGTATCAATCAGAGAAGATTTTAGCCCGTTAATAAATTTTGATATGACCTGGCAGAACAGCCTTATTACCCGCTTTGAAATCAAAAAGTCCAGGACACTGGCATTAAGTTTATCCAATAACCAGCTCACAGAAACAAGAAATGGGGAAATTGTTATTGGAGCAGGTTACAGGTTTAAAGAAGTCCCCCTTGAGATTAGCGGCAGAAAATATGAGAGTGACCTGAATATCCGGTTTGATCTGTCAGTTAGAGATAATAAAACACTTATAAGGCATCTGGCACAACTGGTCGAAGACGAAGTTGACCAGATAACTGCGGGTCAGAGAGTAATAAAAATAAGTACTACAGCTGATTATGCTCTAAGTGCAAGGTTTAATATCCAGTTCTTCCTTGACAGAACAATAAATAAACCATATACATCACGGTCATTTCTCACAGCTGACACAAATATTGGCTTTAGCGTGCGATTTACTCTTGCGCAATAGTTGTATCACTGATTATTTCTTATTATTATCCTATATAACTTAAATTCTTGAAAAATTATTGATAACTATTAACAAAAATCCTTTTATTAATTTTTGTAAAACATAAAAAATTGCAAATTTTGTTAATTCTCTAATTAATACTCTATACTATGAATATTCCCGGTAATTTAAGGTATACAAAAGATCACGAATGGATACGTATTGAAAATAATGAAGCGTATGTAGGTATCACTGACTATGCTCAGGGAGAGCTTGGAGACATTGTCTTTATAGAAATAGAAACTCTGGGAGAACATCTTGAGCAGGAAGAAGTATTCGGAACAGTGGAAGCAGTTAAAACAGTTTCTGATTTATTTATGCCGGTTTCAGGAAATATCATTAAGATAAATGATAAACTGGAAGAAAAACCTGATCTGGTAAATAAGGATCCATATGGCGAGGGATGGCTGATTAAGCTTGAAGTAGATGATGTTAACCAGGTAAATAGCCTGCTCGATGCAGAGACTTATAAAAAAATGATTGAAGTATAAACTAATTATACCTTTCATATTAAAAATTCCCCTAAAACACTATTATGTGGATAAATAGCAGAGCATTGTTAATAATTTCAAAATAATTAAATAAGAATAACCTTCCTATCATTGTATTTTCATCAGCTGAATTTTAAACAACTTTTATTACTATGATTGTTATTGTCTATAATAATGACCATGTTATGATGTCATTAAGTAATTTAAAAAGAATAGATTTCTTAGTAATTGAAAAGTTAAAGAATCATTTGTTACAGATAATTGAGGACGCAGAGACCGACATCTGCGTCGACTTAAGGGAGGTAAAATTTATTGATAGCAATTCGTTTTCAGGATTAAAATATGTTAATGATATTGCTGCAAAGAATGGAATAAATCTGTATTTCCTTAATGTATCAAAGGAATTAATGGAATTATTCACACTGGCGGATGAAAATAATAATTTAAGCATTCGCAGTGAGAGTGAGATTGAACACCTGCGGGTTGTTCTGGCCTGATAGTTTTAATTATCGTTAATTATTCGTACAGTATACTGGTATAGCCTAAATGTCCTTCATAGGATATTCCTTCAATTATTATCCTGTACTTTGCAGTGTTTTCAGGAACATGGAAACTAACCCTGGCTTTTCCGGGAAATCCTGTCCTTACTTCCGGGGCCCAATAAATTGCTGAAGGTTTTAATATTTCAGTCTGACTATCACCATGTACTATGTATTTTGGCTGATAAAACTCTCTGGGAGTAGAATACCCTAACATTTGAAATTCAATAACTCCTTTTTTCATAAATGTGCCCCTTTTAGTATATATAGCAATTACTCCATTTGCCCCTCTGCTACCATATATTGCAGCACTCGGACCTTTAAGAATTTCTATTCTGTCAATATCTTCGACCGGAATTGCCAATACCGAACCTACACCTGATACTGTCACTCCATCAATAAGATACAGAGGTTCAGTACTTCCGTAAAGACTTCCCGGACCTCTTATTGTAACGTTGTTACCCGATACCAGCACTCCGGGAACCCTTCCCTTGATAACCTGTAAAACATCAGAATAACCGCTGGGTATTTCATCAGAAGTAATTACGTAATCAGGTTCACCATGTATGCTTGTCAGAAGGTTTCTTTCAGATTCCTCCTTTTCTTTTTCCAGCAAAGCCTGCCTGATTTCAATATTCCTTTTTCTTCTGTAACTTTTATTATCTCTTTCCGAAACAGTTGTTAATTCATTATCTCCATAATATCGGACAACCTCTTCAGAACTTTCTTCAGGTAATACTATTAGCAGGTTTTTTCTTTTACTGGGCCGCCGGGCTTCAATCTTTAAATTTACCGTATCATAATAAACCAGATTATCAAATTGAAAATACCCTTTCTTACCTGATTTCTGATAGTATTGATCGTTATATTTATCCAGTATTGTAAGTGTTACATCACAGTTCTGTAAAGGAAATTTAAACAGATCTCCGGTTATCTGACCACCTATTGTAATATATTTTTCAACCGGATATTTTATTTCCGGCAATTCATCATTTATTACCTCCTGCCAGGAAAATCTTCTCCAGCCCTGGGTTAACATCAGGTAATCCAACGCTTTACTTTCAGTCCCTGATTTGTCCTGAAAGTAATATTCCGGGTTTTCAATATATCCTCTAAGATCAGATGTTAGTAAGAGGTTACTCCGTATAGAGTTATATGATGAACCCGTATCGACCTCCTTTTCATCAAATACTGAAAGTGAAATATTTGATTGTAAAGGATTTCCTTGTGTATCAAGTACATCAATAATAAGCTGAACCGAATCATTTTCTCCCGGATTAATATACTCTGAATCTACCTTTATTATCATGTTATCATCATGATTAACAAAAACAAGACGCTCTGCCAGGGCTTCATTTCTATATGAAAATAACGTTAAATGAACAATTCCTGTAGGGAATATACTTTTTTTTAACCTGGCCTGAACATGTTCATCAGCGAGATTTATAACTGACGAGTGATATATTTTACCTCTTACCTGTCCGATTAAACCAAATTCATTTGCTGTTCTGTCATTAGTCCTGAACCGGGTTGATCTTATATCTATTAATATATATTCATCATTTGAATTGTCTATTTTCATTACTATACCTCTTTCTGATGATTCGGGCAAATCAACTTTCATTTCCCTGCTTCCATTAAAACTGACCAATGTATAGTATTTTTTATCTTTCTCAGGTTTGATGTGAAATGCTCCCATCCCATTATGGAAGCTACTGAAAGACACTATCTTATTTTTGTCTGAATCATATACATCTCCCCTTACTTCAACACTCCTTCCCAAAGCATTTATAGCTTTAAAGCCCACAACACATTCTATGTCATTTACCAGGTACCCCCCTTCAGGTAAAAACTGAATATCAAAAAACTCTGATTTTTTTATGTCATCTCTGATAATGCGTTTATTAATGTTTGCTCCCTTTCTTGAAATATATTTTTTAAAGTAAGGATTTCTAAAAGGAAAATTAAGGATAAAATAGTAATCACTACCGAAATTCCTCATCCAGTTAGTATAGGAACGCAGCTGATATAATCCTTCAGGCAAAGTATCCCTTAAAATAAAATCACCATGCCCAAATCCGTCAGTGAGCCTTATTCTCTTCATCTCAACAACTTCTTTCCTGGAATTTATTAATTCCAAATAAAGGTTTGTACTTAATGTGTCGGGCCGATTATCTGCTGCGCTTACTACATATGCTTTGAACCATATATTTTCTCCGGCTTTATAGGAAGGTTTATTCAGGTGCAGATAGACTTTCTGCTGCGGATATATTGAGTTATAATTTTCTAATGAAGACTTAATTTTTTTTAGCCTGCTGTTATCCTCTTCATCGTCTAACAGGCCTAAGGAACCAAAAGAAAGGCAGGATAATATTACAAGGATTAATATTGATAGTCTTCTTAAATACATCACACACTTCTCATTTTAAGACAATTTCGGAAATTAAATTAACAAAATCAATTCTTCTTTAATATAATCAGTCATTTTATATGACACGCGAAACAGGAGCTACCCTATTTCAAAAAGAGGATAATACGGTTAATTTAAGATTTGGATTTATTATACTAACAAAGGTTTATTATATTTTGTTTATTTTTTAAAAAGTGCGCAAATTTATAATTTAAATGTTCTTTTAATTTAATAACTTAAAAATATGTCAGGACACAGTAAATGGTCAAAAATTAAGAGAAAAAAGGGAGCCAATGATGCCAGAAAAGGAAAATTATTCTCCAAAATAGTAAAAGAAATACAGGTCTCTGTAAAGGAAGGAGGAAGTGATGCTGAGATTAATCCGCGGTTAAGGCTGGCCATTCAGAATGCCAGGGGTGTTAATATGCCAAAGGAAAATATTGACAGGGCCATTAAAAAGGCAAGCAGTGAAGGCGCCTCATTACAGGAGTTAACTTACGAAGGATACGGGCCCTCTGGTATAGCAATGTATATTGAATGTCTTACTGATAATAATCTCAGGACAGTTAGCAACATAAGATCTGTATTCAATAAAAGGGGCGGTAATCTTGGAATAAATGGATCATTAAGTTATTTGTTTGACAGGAAAGGCGTATTCACTGTGCCAAAGGGCGATTTTGATCCTGAAGAATTTGAACTCGAAATCATTGATGCCGGGGTGGAGGAATGTGAACTGGAGGACGATATTTACATAATTACAACCTCACTCGAAGATTTTGGGAACGTTCAAAAAAAACTGGATGAAATGGGAATTTATATAGAAAACGCAGAACTTCAGAGAATTCCCAATAATACCAAAAAATTAGATATTGAATCTGCAGGAAAAGTATTAAAGATGATAGAAGATTTTGAAGAACTTGATGATATTCAGAATATCTATCACAATCTTGAGATAACAGAAGAAATTGAAGAGCTAATGAAGGAATAAATAATTTTAAATTTGATGTAATTTTTTTTGAAAAATGATTTTTATAAGTATATTTGTGCCTCAAATAAACAACGATTATGCAAATAATTAATATCATACTCACTATTATATTGCTTGGTATTCTTAGAATTCCAATGTGAGGATGGTATGCATAAAAATAACATAAAAGGGAGCCATTCTCACATTTGAGGATGGCTCTTTTCGTTTTAGAATGTTTAAAATTTAATTTTAGAAATCATGAGCGAAAAATTGTATGTTTTTGACACAACCCTCAGGGATGGAGAGCAGGTTCCCGGCTGCCAGTTAAACACAGTGGAAAAAATTGAAGTAGCCAAGGCCCTCGAAGTTCTCGGGGTCGATATTCTTGAAGCAGGCTTTCCGATATCAAGCCCCGGAGATTTTAAATCAGTTGAAGAGATCTCCAAGTCAGTTAGCACGCCAATAATATGTGCACTAACAAGGGCAGTAGAAAAAGATATTGATGTAGCTGCTGATTCGCTCAAATTTGCAAGAAGAAAAAGAATTCATACAGGTATAGGTACATCCTATTATCATATTAACTATAAGTTAAATTCAAATGAGGAAGAAATAATTGAAAGAGCAATTGCAGCAGTCAAATACGCAAAAAAATACGTGGAAGATGTGGAATTTTATGCTGAAGATGCAGGAAGAACTGATGATGAATATCTTGCAAAGGTTATTGAAGCTGTTATAAAAGCAGGCGCGACAGTAGTAAATATACCTGACACAACAGGTTATTGTTTACCTGAAGAATTCGGCAACAAAATTAAATACCTGAAAGAGAATGTTAAAAACATTGACAGGGTAACAATTTCCACTCATTGCCATAATGATTTGGGTATGGCTACAGCAAATACAATTGCCGGTGTAATAAATGGCGCCCGCCAGGTAGAAGTAACTATCAATGGAATAGGAGAACGAGCAGGAAATACTTCCCTGGAAGAAGTTGTTATGATTCTTAGAAGCAGAAAACACCTGGGAATTGAAACTGACATCGACTCTAAAAGCATATTTAATACAAGCCGTTTAGTTTCCAGTTTGATGAGTATGCCTGTTCAGCCAAATAAAGCTATAGTTGGTAGAAACGCTTTCGCACATTCATCGGGAATTCACCAGGACGGAGTATTAAAGAAAAGAGAAAATTATGAAATAATAAATCCGGTGGATGTCGGAATAATTGAATCTTCTATTAATCTTACTGCGAGAAGCGGCCGTGCAGCGTTAAAACACCGGTTATCAAAACTGGGACATGAACTGACTAAAAATCAACTTGATAAAATCTATGTGAAATTTCTTGAGCTTGCAGATAAGAAAAAAGATATTAAAGATGACGACCTTCAGGTGCTGGTCGGAAAACCAGAAAGCAAGCAGGTAAAGGGAATTAAACTTCAAAGACTGCAGGTTTTGTGCGGTAAAACAGCAATTCCTACAGCTACCGTAACGTTGAATTTTAATGGTGAAGATTTTACTGAAACTTCTTCGGGAAATGGTCCTATAGATGCTTCATTTGCAGCTATTAAAAAAATGTTACATCAGAGATTTCGCCTTGAGGAATTTCTTGTTCAGGCTATAACCAGGGGTAGTGACGATGTTGGTAAGGTACATATACAGATTGAAAGCAAAGGAAATTATTATTACGGATTCGCAGGTAACACAGATATTATTACAGCTTCGGTTGAAGCACTTCTGGATGCGGTAAATAAAATTGTCTAACTGCTTAAATTTTAAAACATTGGCAAATAAAACATTATTTGATAAAATATGGGATGCCCACGTTGTTAATGAAATCGGAGGCGGACCAAGTGTATTGTATATTGACAGGCATCTGATACATGAAGTAACAAGCCCTCAGGCCTTTGCAGGATTAGACAGGAGAGGACTTAAAGTATATCGTCCAATGAACACGGTGGCAACTGCTGATCATAACGTACCAACCATTAATCAGCACCTGACAATAAAGGATGAATTATCCAGGACACAGGTTGAAAAACTTACTGAAAACGCTAAAAAGCACGGGATACAATTGTATGGATTAAATCATCCTTATCAGGGTATTGTTCATGTTATTGGTCCTGAATTAGGTATTACACAACCTGGAATGACCATAGTATGTGGTGATAGTCATACTTCCACGCATGGTGCATTCGGAAGTGTTGCCTTTGGCATAGGTACAAGTGAAGTTGAAATGGTTCTGGCTACCCAGTGTATTCTTCAGCCAAAACCAAAGCGGATGAGAATTACCATAGATGGTAACCTGGGAAGAGGGGTAACAGCAAAAGATATTATTCTTTATATAATATCACAAATATCAGCCAGCGGAGCAACAGGATACTTTGTAGAGTATGCCGGTTCTTCAATTCGAAGCTTAAGCATGGAAGGACGGATGACCATATGTAATATGAGTGTAGAAATGGGAGCCAGAGGTGGTTTAATAGCTCCTGATGATGCTACATTTGACTATGTTATAAATAAAGAATTTGCTCCTAAAGATGAAGAATGGGAGAAAAAACTAACATACTGGAAAACACTTTATTCCGATAGCGACTGTGAGTTTGACAAAGAAATAAAATTCGATGCGGCAGATATTGAACCAATGATTACTTACGGAACAAATCCCGGTATGGGAATTGGAATAACACAAACCATACCAAATGGCAGTGACATATCTGAAAACAACAGATTATCATTTCGGAAAGCACTTCAATATATGGACTTTGAACAGGGGGCTTCTGTTTTAGGTAAGCCGGTGGATTATGTTTTTGTTGGCAGCTGCACAAACGGGCGTATAGAAGATTTAAGGACTTTTTCACAGTTCATAAAGGGTAAGAAGAAAGCCCCTGGATTAACTGTATGGATTGTCCCGGGATCAAAACAGGTTGAAAAACAAGCCATTGAAGAAGGTATAGACAAAATTCTTAATGCTGCCGGCTTTGAACTCAGGCAGCCAGGTTGTTCGGCCTGCCTGGCTATGAATGATGATAAAGTTCCGGAAGGTAAGTATGCTGTTTCCACTTCAAACAGAAACTTTGAAGGCAGGCAGGGCCCGGGAGCAAGAACAATACTTGCCAGCACATTAACTGCTGCTGCCGCTGCACTAACGGGGAAGATAACAGATCCCCGGGAATTTTTATAACCAGTAATACTAAAATGTATGAAAATTAAAATCTTAAATCTAAAATCGTTAATCTTAAATCTTTAAGTTATGTCAATAGATAAATTCATAACCCTCAGGTCGACATGTGTCCCGATACAAATCGAAAATATAGATACCGACCAGATAATACCTGCAAGGTTTTTAAAGACTACTACCAGGGAGGGTTTCGGAGATAACCTCTTCAGAGACTGGAGATTCAATAAGGATAATTCTCCCAGGAAGGACTTTGTTTTAAATGACTCTGCATTCCCGGGAAAAATTCTTGTTGCAGGTAGAAATTTTGGAAGCGGGTCCAGCAGGGAACACGCTGCCTGGGCAATTTATGATTATGGTTTTAAAGTAGTTATTTCAAGTTTCTTTGCGGATATTTTTAAGAATAATGCATTAAATACAGGATTGCTCCCTGTACAGGTCTCCGAAGAATTCCTGGCAGAAATATTTAAATCAATTCAGGCTGATCCAAAGACAGAAATTGAAGTTAATCTCGAAAAACAGGAAATTAAAATTCTCTCTTCAGGAGAAACAGAGAAATTCGATATTAATCCTTATAAGAAACAATGCCTGCTTAACGGATATGACGATATTGATTATCTGTTAAGTATTAATGATAAGATTGATTCATTTGAAAAGAACAGAACAATATCATATAACTAATAGTTATATTATATAATGCAAAAATAATTAGTTAAGTAAGAGTTAAAATTAAATATGCCATGAAAGTTACAATAATGGATACAACCCTTAGAGATGGCGAACAGACATCAGGGGTCTCATTTACGGATGAGGAAAAACTTAGTATAGCAAAACTGCTCCTTGAAGAATTAAAAGTTGACCGTATTGAGGTGGCATCAGCACTGGTCTCTGAAGGAGAGCTGGAAGCAGTTAAAAAAATCATTAAATGGGCCTCCACGAAAGGCCTTTTAGATAGAATTGAAGTACTTGCATTTGTTGACGGCAATACTTCAATAGACTGGATTGTAAATGCCGGGGCAAAAGTAATGAATATTCTTTCCAAAGGTTCATACAGGCATGTTACAGAACAATTAAGAAAAACACCTGAGGCGCATATAAAAGATATAAAATACTCTATTAAATATGCTTTACAAAAAAAACTGAAGATGAACATATATTTTGAAGACTGGTCTAATGGCATGCGAAACTCAAGAGATTATGTTATTTTCATGTTAGACTCACTTAAAAATGAGAAAATAGACAGGTATATGCTGCCTGATACACTTGGAATATTAAATCCTGATGAAACATACAATTTTTGTAAAATGATTAAGGATAAATACCCGGAACTGAAATTTGACTTCCATGCACATAATGATTATGACCTGGGAACCGCAAATGTATACTCTGCAATTAAAGCAGGTATTACAGGTATTCACACAACAGTAAACGGTCTGGGTGAAAGGGCAGGTAATGTCCCCTTGTCAAGTGTTATTGGTGTAATAAAAGACCACTTAAAATGTGAAATGAATATCAATGAATCAAAGCTTAGTTTTGTTAGTAAAATGGTTGAATCTTTTTCAGGAATCAGGATTCCTCCAAATAAACCTTTAATCGGTGAATCTGTTTTCACCCAGACATGTGGTGTTCATGCAGATGGTGATCAGAAAGACCACCTATATTATAATGATCTGTTACCTGAGCGATTCGGAAGAAAAAGGATTTATGCCCTGGGTAAAACATCCGGAAAAGCCAATATTAAGCAAAACCTTAAAGAACTGGGTATAGACCTCGACGATAAATCCATGAAAAAAATTACTAAAAGAGTTATTGAACTTGGAGATAAAAAAGAAACAGTCACGCAGGAGGATCTGCCTTATATAATATCAGACGTGTTAAGGAGTAAATATGTTGATGAAAAAATCCATATTAAAAACTTTTCCCTTTCCACCTCAAATGGTCTTAAACCTGTTGCAACACTTAAGATAAAAATACAAAATACTGAATACGAAGAAACAGCTAACGGAGATGGACAATACGATGCATTTGTAAGAGCATTGAGAAAGATTTATGCAAAACGTAACAAGACATTCCCCAAACTGTCAGATTACTCTGTATCAATACCCCCCGGAGGTAAAACCGATGCACTGGTTCAGACTGTCATTACATGGAATATGGAAAACGGCAAAGAATTCAGGACAAGGGGCCTTGATTCTGACCAGACTGTAGCAGCAATAAAAGCTACTATAAAAATGCTTAATATAGTAGAGAATAATAAGTTCTGATTTAATGCCAGGGCTATTGTTATTGGCTTTTAGCAATAGAACAATAGAACAGTAAAACAATAGAACAGTAAAACAATAGAACAGTAGAACAATAGAGCAATAGAATTCTTTTTGGCAATCTGGAAATAAATATTTATACTTATCGGCTTTTAGAAAAGATAATAGTAATCAATATAAATAATAACGGCAAAATAAGGTAAAGCATGACGAAAAAGACATACAATATCGCTGTATTACCCGGAGACGGTACCGGGCCGGAAGTTGTTAATGAAGGTATAAAGGTATTGAAGGCAGCTTCAGATAAATTTGGTTTTAAATTAAATTTCGAATTGTTTGACTTTGGAGGAGACCGGTATTTAAAAACCGGTGAAATACTTCCTGATTCAGCTATTGAGGAATTCCGGAAATTTGATTCTATTTTTCTTGGTGCAATAGGTCACCCCGACGTAAAACCCGGAATACTTGAAAAAGGAATTTTACTTAAATTACGTTTCGACCTTGACCAGTATATAAATCTCAGACCTGTAAAATTATATCCCGGGGTACCAACACCACTTAAAGATAAAGGACCTGAAGATATTGATTATGTTGTTGTTCGGGAAAATGTTGGCGGCCTCTATACAGGCATCGGCGGATTTACTATGAAAGGTACTAAAGATGAAGTTGCCGTTCAAAGCATGGTATATAACAGGATGCAGGTTGAACGCTGTTTACGTTATGCTTTTGAATATACAAGAAAACATGGTAAGAAAAACACCCTTGCTCTCTGCGGAAAGACAAATGTGCTGACCTATGTTTACGATCTTTGGGAAAGGGCATTTCATGAAATAGGGCAAAAAGATTTTCCTGATATTAAGCGCGAATATTATCATGTAGACGCTACATGTATGTGGATGGTAAAAAATCCCGAATGGTTTGACGTCATTGTTACAGGAAATATGTTTGGCGACATTATAACCGACCTTGGAGCAATAACACAGGGAGGTATGGGTATTGCAGCAGGGGGTAATATCAATCCCAACGGAGTTAGTATGTTTGAACCTATAGGCGGTTCCGCACCGAAATATACCGGGAAAAATATAATTAATCCTCTTGCAGCCATATGTTGCGGTATAATGATGCTTGAGCACCTTAATGAGGATGAAGCAGCACAGGCAATTGAAAAATCAGTAATGTACGTCACAGGAAATAAAATTAAGGACATGGGTGCCGGTAAAATGGGATATTCAACAAGTGAAGTAGGAGATATGATTGCTGACGGAGTCTAAAACAACATAACAATCCTCATGCTGTGCATGAATTGGATTGGCTGTTAATATTGTTGCGCCTTATTATAGGTTACAACCATACCCACCAGGGAATATCAAAACTATCGCCATACACTAATAAATCAAAAACCACATGCCCTGCCAGAGGGGGGACAATATTATTGGAATATTCTTTAAGAATACCAAAAACAATACCTCCCAGGATTGTCCATTTCATAAGGAATATAATATCTGTCTGGTAAACTGACTGGTGAGCCAGAAAAAATAAACATTTATAAGCTGTATGTGCTATAGTGGCAAAAATAACGGAGAATATCACACTAATATGACGAGTATGGCCCTGGATAAACCCTCGAAAAACCAACTCTTCCGTAGATCCTATAAGCATCGCCGGAATAGCAAAGTAAGTTAATCTGACCGGCAAAATAAAATTATGCTGATGATTTCTGTAAACTACCGCAATTAGTACTCCAAATACTGTTGCAATAAATAAATAAACAAATGTTGCACCCGAAATCTTATTAAAACCGAACAGGGACTTAAAATCCCTTATTGTGCGGACATTTCTGTTTATTATGATACCTGCAATGATTAAACCCGTGAAAGATATTATGAAAGATAAAATTTTTCTGTGAGAGAAAACTGCAAAAATTATGATCCCAATAACACAAATTAATGAGTCTGCCAGAACAAAATATTTGCTCCTTACTGATTTTACCATAAAAATACTAATCCAAAATTTACTTTTTATACCTCGTGATAAGCAGTAATAAAAGCTTACTGACAACTAATGCAGGGATTATTAATAGTAACCATCCTGAACCAAGACAGAATCCTGCGTTGGGTACAATAACACAATTGGGATTTTTTTCCTTAATCTGCTCTATATTCAAAGCATCGGAATATATACTGTCAGGCAGTGATAGATATTTTAGTCCTTTTAAGTCATAAACTGAATTTAAATCTATATCTGTTTCAAAATAAGTAAAACAGGCTAATTTTTTAAGTTTCTTAAACGGACTGACATTACTAATATTCATGCAGCCTATTAATTCTACTACTTCAATACTTTTATGATGTTCTATAAATTCATCAAGTTCCTTTTCTGTAATATTAGGATGAAAAGATATCCATTTCAGGGAAGGAAGCTTGCCAAGGATTGTAATATCTTTTAAATTTCCGCAATTAATCAGACTTAAGCGCTGAAGTTTCGACAGTTTGTCTATTGAATTAATACTGGATAATGAATCACAATCCAGTAAATTCAGCTCAGTAATATTTGTTAAATTACCTAAAGAAGAGATATCATTGATTCCTGATTTCATTATAGTAAGCGACTTAAGATTATTATTATTTACCAGGGGTCCGTTATTTTCAGGCTGAGAGATTTCTTCCAATATCAAAGTTTCCAGCTTTGGGAGCTTTGATAAAATATTCAGATCCCAGTCATCTTCACCAATATAAAGTAATTCAAGATTCTTTTCATCTGCTATTTTTTTCTTTGTATCGTCTTCAAACTGGCAATCAGGTGCAACTATCCATATAGGATCAAACAAATCCAAAATATCATCCAGATCACTAATATCTTCATCAATAAATAATCCAATGTCAGGTTTAATACGAGCTATTTTTTTTAAATATTTTAAGTGGATATCCGAAGAATAGGATGTAACTGAAATATAGCGCAAATCATGAATATCCTTGGAATCAATTCCTTTTAGCCACTCTATTAAGTCTTCATCTTCGGTTAACTCAATTGAAATAATATTACCATTCATAAAAAGTAAAAAATCATCCAGATAAAAATCCAGGTAATTACCATCATTCTCCTTATACCTGTAAAAGGGAATTTCATCTCTTCCCGAAAATATATATACCAGATCGCCATTATAAAGGGGAAGGGCTGATATGCTATCTTCACCGGGTCCTGTAATCCATTCAAAATCTGATTTTGAAAAGTTAGTATAAGCCTCACATCCCTTTAACTTAACAATTTTATATTGTTCATTCCGGCTGTTTTTAATTATAAAATGCCCGGTGCTAACTACCAGGGCTGTCGCTACTATAATTAATATTAACTTTTTCATGTCAGTTTATTATTTGAGGAATATGTTATAAAAAACGAATTTATTAAAATAAAATTATATCTGTCAGAAAACTAAAATATTAATTCATTTTACCACAAGCTTTCTGCAAATTTCGTAAAACTTTTTCACCTTCCAATAATGTCTGAATTATTTTTGTAGATAGAAAAAAAATATGATAAATTTGCTCCTGCTTTTAAGCTGGCGGAAATAGCTCAGTTGGCAGAGCACGACCTTGCCAAGGTCGGGGTCGCGGGTTCGAGTCCCGTTTTCCGCTCTAACTCATTTGATTATTTGGTTATTTATTGTCTGCCTGCCCGGGTGGCGGAATTGGTAGACGCGCTGGACTTAAAATCCAGTGGCCATTTTTGGCTGTGCGGGTTCAAGTCCCGCTCCGGGTACAAATAAAGCCCTTTAAGTTATTGTCTTAGAGGGCTTTATTTTTTTATGGGTAACAAAATTGCAATTAATATTATTTAAATTGATTATTTAATTAAACGGCTATAATATCACAAAAATTTTGTGTATCTTTAAATAAATTGGCAGATAAATCCTGAAATAAGCGTGATAACAATTTTGTTGTCATAAGTGTATTTTGAATACACCGCCTTCAGGGTCTGCCTTTTTTTATTTATGAACGTTAAAGCATACATTGATGAGAGCGGCGATTTAGGATTTAAATTTAGCGCTCCTTATAATCATGGTGGTTCAAGCCGTTATTTAACTATATCATACCTTATCCTCCCTGAAAATAAAATACATTTACCAAAAAGGATTTCAAAAGATGTATATTTTAAGTTTCATTTTAATGTAAATAGCGAAATTAAAGGAAGCAGACTTTCTGAGCTACAGAAAAAGTACTTTGCCAATGAAGTGATTCACCTTCTTAACAAAGACTCAACAATCCATTTAGGTGCAATAACAGTTAAAAAAGAGAATGTCGAAAATCATATTAGAGAAGACCCAAATTTGTTATATAATTATATGATGAGACTGGGATTTATTGATTATATTTCTGCATATGAAAGTGTTAAGCTCATTAGAGATGAAAAATCTGTTAAAATTAAATCTGGCAATACCCTACAGAATTATCTGCAAACTGAATTATGGTTTAATAATAAAGTAAAAACAAAAATTGAAGATTTACCAACAGATAGTAAAAAGAATATGAATCTAATATTTATTGATTGGATAACAAATATAATATGGTCAAAATATGAATTCAGAAAATATAAAGCATATAATATTGTATTACCTAAATTAAAACTCAAAAATTTATTTTTTTAGTGTAAATACTCAACTGAACTTACTACAAAAGGGGACAGCGCTCGGGCGCTGTCCCCTTTTTTGATCCCTTTTCTAGTTAGTTTCAACATCAATCGACCAGATACCCGGTCTTTCAATTAATATTTTAAGTTTTGCCTTAGCTCCTGTTGAAGGTACGGTACCTTTAATATTTAAGATAAAAGGAAATTTTGATGATGGGAGGTTAATGTATTTAGATATACCATCAAATTCAATATTTACATTATCAACTTCCACAATATCGTCCAATCCTGAAATAGTGATATTATTCTGAGAACTGCCATTATTCTGGCATACAACTCTAACAATGTTTTGTTTTTCCAGGACTTCATAACCTTCTTTTGTTATTCCGGAATATTTACCAGCGATCCAGTATCCTTCCAGAATTTCCTTTTCAGTATTACTATAAGTCATTTTCCCTTTGCCCTCAAAAAGACCATCATCAAATGAACCCTCATAAGTATCACCTTTTGAATATTCAACTCCCTCAAGTATTACGTCTTCTCCAAATGTATAAACCCCTTCTCCGTTAGGGAAGCCTTTTTTAAATTCACCTTCATAAGTATCTTTCCCTACAGCCTTTCCATCACCGTGAGCAACACTTTTTTTAAGATCACCTGTATAGGTGCCGACTAATCTCTCAGGCCCATTAACCTGGGCGCTTAAATGGGCTATTATACCCGAAATAAAAACCAACAGTACAACTTTTTTTCTCATTTTTTTATATTTAAAATTAATATTGTTGCGATGCTAAAATTTTTCGCCGGTTAGTTACAAAATCGGATAGCTCATCAGTATTCAGCGTTCGTGTTATTTCAAAAATTCCGGCTCTTCCGGGGTATTCATCACCGGCATAGATATAAATCCTCTGTACACCATTTTCAACATCAATTATATTTCCAACAGGATACATTCCCTGTCCTCTCACAGATACATTTCTATCGATTATAATGGCTTCTTTTTTCCATTCAGCAGATCCATAAATGTTAAGTTTGTTATTCAATAAATCTTCGGTTGCCATACTATAAATTTCAAGGTAATAGGGACTGGAGTGAATCATTTCAAACCTTTTTGTAACCGGATTGTAATCAATTCCTACAGGTGAATGACGAACAGTGGAACCTGTAATATTTGTTAATCCGATTTTAAATGCCAGGCTATCAAAATTATCACCTTCTTTGTAGTTGTAAACAAACTGATAAACCTTGTCTTTACTTATACCAATTCCGATAATATCTCCCCTGTTTGCAATTAAATCATCATGTTCAACCGAATAAAATACAGGAGTATTTAATTGAGACAAATCCTTATAAGAACCATCAAATTTTTGAATTTGAGCCACCCACTTACTATTAACTTCTTTTGCAATACCCTGATCCGGATCAACTGATATAATAGCTCCATATATAGTATCTGTCTTATCTATGTATTGGCCTGTGCCAAAAAACATACCAAATTTTGAACTATATGTAAAAACAGGTCCGCAATCTTCATATTTTTTATTAAGTAAACTGTCAAATGCATGAGGATAATGAGTCCAGCTCTGCACGTCACCGTCAGAAACCAGCAATCCTTTTCCTTTAACTACTATTTTACCTGTTGCTGTTTTACCAATCATTGGCCGGGAATCAACAAATTCATTTCCATAAGGGGCGTACTTAAAAAAGTCTGTCTGCTCCCAGATTTCGGCTGTGCCCTTTGTTAAAAAGAAGTTATCGCTGTAACTGTTTACAAATTTTTCAGAAGCCCTTCTTTCAGCAACAACAAGCGTATTACCATTTATATCAATAGCTGAAGCATAACCAAAGAAATAGTTTGTCTGATCGCAATCGAATAATACCAGTTGAATTTCAGGAGGTAAAATATCCTTGGAAGTATTGTCACTCTCAGGCAAAGCAATAGCTTCTACCGTATAAATATTACTTTCCTTTGCATAGTAAAGCATTCTTTGTTCTTTGCTGATAATCACAAGGTATTTTTCGCCCAGAAAAGGATGAATTCCTACCGTATCCATTGTAATTTCAAGTGAATCGGCAGGTATCCGGTTTAATCCCGGGATTCCGGAGTCAATATCAGTTTCCTTTTCACAGGCTAAAATTACTGTTATAATCAGTAAGATATATATAATACTATTTGTTTTCATAGGAAAAATATACAATTAATTATTAGTATAAATAAACCTTATAAACTGATAATCACCTTCAGATATCAATTTAAGAAGATAAACTCCAAACTGTCCGAGTACTGACGGATCGTAAATAACAGAATAGACGCCAATATTCTGAATCTCATTTACAATTACATCTCTTAATATTCCGTATGAATCATAAACTGAAAGTATAACTCTGCCAGGCTTGATTATTTTGTATGTTATTGTTGCAGAAGTGGAGACCGGATTAGGAGAAATTTCCAGCGGTTCTTTCAGGTTTTCTATATCTTCCATAGGTATAACCGGATCAAACTGTTGATTTACTTTTATTCTCAGATTATTAACTACAACCATTTCCCTGCGTCTGTCCGATGTATAATTACCGCCCGATACTACTAATCCTCCAACAATTTCATCATTAAAGAATTGAACGTAAAACGGATATTTCAAAAACTGCTGCCAGTAAAGACTATCATAAGAATAATATGTCTGAATATAATCGTTCCCATTTTCTCTGTATTTATCCAAGCGGAGCCAGCAGGGCAATGACACATTCTCATTGTCAAGCGAACTAATTTCAACTCCTAGGTCCCAGCGAAAGTTGAATTTTAGTCCCTGGTATGCTCCTATGCTGAACGCAGTAAATGGAGATCTGTCCGTCAGAGCATTATCAAACGATTCGCGAATCATAAATCCTGCAAACGATCCTCTCCCCGTATTTTTTAATGTATCAATATAAGCAATCATCTGAATGGAATCGTCATTACTGAATTCCTGGTATAAAAAAGACACATTATCCTCAGGTCCCTCTTCATTAGACAGTAATGTCAGAATTTTAACCCTGTTGCTTATATCACCAGTAAATTCCATCTCGCTGGTATCAGATATTTCATTAAAAATCCAGGGGACTGGAGGAGTCATGGCTTCAACGCTTTCAATCGTCGGATTAATTCCAACAACATCAACAACAAATTCATCATACATCTTAAATCCATTTATATTGGTAGAAAGTTTAATAGCTGCTACTCCATCCTTTACACCGGTAACTTTAATGTATTTTCTATACTCTTCACCATCCTCGGGATTATTTACCTTTGTTTCATAAAAGCTTGCTATGGCAATCCCCTCATCTGAAGATTCAGCCTCCACTGTCCAGTAGTCACCAATATAATGCCCGAAAACATTGGTAACATCAACAGAAACTTCCCCTCCCTCTCCTAATAACTTATCCTTTGTTGGATTATTAAGCTGATAAGGTATTTCGATATCTCTTACCTCAAGCTGATCAAAAGAAACAGTAACATAACCTGTTCCGCTACCACCCCCGCAAACACCTATACCAAGATAGGCCTTACCTTTTAATGTAAGCTCAACAGTTGCGACCCTTTGCCATTGTGCATCATCTGTATCATCTTTATGATACCCTGTAATATATTTACCCTGGCGGACAAATTTTATCCAGCGGGGATATAAAGGTGTCAGGCCATCCAGAACACCGAAAATATCACATCCCCCTCCATCTAGTGGTCTGCCTGAAAGGAAACAAGCGTTTCTGTCAGTATGGGGAGTCACTTCCAGAAAGCACATGGAGGCTTCAGGTTCCAGACTGCCCCTTATCATTATAAAACCTTTACTATTCCAGCCAGTTCCTACAAAGCTCAACATCCTCACCACCACTTCTTTATCTTCTTCTGTCTCAAAATATACGAAATTGCATTCGTCAGCATTTCCCCAGGTATCATATCCTCCTCCTGATAAAGTATAAAAATCGTTTTCAGCATCATAAAACGTTTTTGAAAGAAGTTCAGGCTCTCCTATATCGGTGTTTTTCCATCCTTCAGGCAGGGGATCGGACATTTGAGAATAACTATAGGCTGAGAGTATAAGTATAAAACAGCCGGTTATGCCAAAGCCCAATATTAATTTACAAACAGAATTTCTTTTCATGGCACTTAAATTTACTATTGATTAAGTTTAGGATTGTATACCGTAGCAGTTTTACTATATGGTAACCTCCACTGATTTTCAATCCATTGAAGTTCAAGCCTTGCTCTTAAAGCGTCCTTCTTATTATCCGGCGCATTTGCTACAACTTTATCAATAAGGTAGTTAGGATCATTTCTTCTTTTCGCTATCCGCACAAGGTCGTACCATCGTTCACCTTCAAATGCAAGCTCAAGAGCTCTTTCTTCCATTATTGCATCTTCTATTTCTTCTATTGTAGCATCGGGTGTGATAGGTGCCGGGGGCAATCCTATTCTGCCCCTGCTTTTATTAAGAATCTCAAGAGCCTTACCCGACATACCCAATCTGATGGCTACTTCTGCACCTTTCAGGTATAAATCGCAAGTTCTTTTAATATGAATATTTCCTACAGTTCTGAAAGGTTCCCTGCGAAGACCATCCGGACTAATGCCTATATATTTCCAAATCAGGGTATCAATAATCAGTGTATCACCTCTATCTATAGTGTCAATATAGTAAGAGTACCCAAGTCCCCGGTAAAGATCACCATTATGTTTCCAGTTTATTACAGCAGACTGACTGGGCTTAACAATATATTCACCTCCCTCTTCTTCTAAATTTGAAGTTAATTGAGTAAAGCCGTGTTTCTCGTTATAGATACCACCACCACCGCCCCAATCTTCGGTATCGAACGCAAGAACCAGACCCTGTTCTTCCCAGGATCCTCTGTATCGTTCGTTTGCATAACGAAACATTACATTAAACCATTCTTTTCCGCCATCCAGACAACCTCCATCAATATTAAAGCTACTATTCCAATTTTCCTGGTATTCAGGATTGCCAGGTATTCTTTGTTGCGGTGTCATTATTTTTAACAATACATCCTGTGACCATGCTTCCTGAAACTTATCCCTGTAAATCAAAACATCTGCCAGTAGATTGACTGCCGCACATTTATTAACTGTTTCGTGATTCCACATTGCATCTATTTGAGTACCCATACCCCATGTCCAGTTTACAAATATATGTTTGACAGCCCAGGCAAGATCATTCTCAAGCTGGTCAAGTATTGAATCTTCGCTTACAGGCTCATATTCCATAATCTGATCTATGCTATAAATGGGTGTTGTGATAAAAGGCACATCACCCCAGTTTAAGACCAGGGAAAAATAAGCCCATGACCGTAACCATAGAACTTCACCTACAATATGATAGTAGGTTAACAAATTTATTTTGTTTGTATCCCCACCTTCAACATTTTCATGGGCCTTATCCGGCTTTACCAACGGTAAAGAAACCAGTGCATCATTACACTGATTAATAAGTTTATAATAGCCGCTCCAGTCAAGAAGTTTATTATCCTCAGAAATATTATGGTCGAAAAATTCCATGTAATCTTTTTTATTTTTTGCTCCGGGACCTGCAACAACAAGATCTCCCCTGAGTTCACCCAGGATAAAACGCTCTTCAACAAGCTCCTGCAGAGTATTATATAATCCGGTTTTTATTGCAAACTGGTCCATTTTGTTCTCATACATGTCGGTTCTTATAATTCCATTATTAGGCTCAATATCAAGTAACTTAGAACAACCAGAACCAAAGATTACGAACAGGAATATAATCGTTAACCTTGTATTTTTTGTTATTTTACTTTTTCTCATCTTTCTCAAATTTTACATTATATATGAACTGTGATGATATAATCAATAATTGTTGTTAATGTTCTCAGATATTAAATCTTAATATATATGTTTTTAAGTTTATTATATTTTATAATCCTATTGTTATTCCGGCGTTGTAAAAGCTTGATACAGGAATCGATGCATAGTCCACTGATAAGAAATCATTATATAAATTATAGAACTCCGGATCATAGCCCGAGTAATTTGATATTGTAAGCAGATTTTCTGCCCCTACAAATATCCTTAGTTTTTTAAGAAAAATATTCTTTAATATTTTTCTTGAGAAATCATAACTTATTCTAATATTTCTGAGCCTTACGAATGAGCCGTCTTCAATCCATCTGTCGGAAAACCTGTTATTTCCTGTTGGATCATCATAAGCTAACCTGGGCATATCTGTAATATCTCCTTCCTGCATCCATCTCCTGCTGACTGCCGCACCCTGATTGCTGTAACCTGACATGGATTCCAGTTCATAACGTACAGCATTAATCACTTCCCTGCCCAGTTGCATATCGACAAGGGCGCTGAGCTCAAATCCTTTAAATCCGATTGTCGTATGAATCCCTCCAAAAAGATCAGGCATTGCTTTTCCCAGGTAAGTTTTATCATTTGCATCAATTATTCCATCATCGTTTAAATCAGAAAACTTAATGTCACCTCCCTTAAATGGTTCATATGTATATGAAAACATATCGCCATTTATTAATGCTGAAGCTTCCTCATCAGTTGCAAAAACACCATTAGTTTTATAACCATAATATACCCCAAGAGGCTGTCCTTCTATTGCCAAAGCTGTAAATCCACTGTATTCAACCTCTATTTCAGGAGTTTTTAAAGGCATCTCTGTTATTTTATTCCTGTTATAACATATATTAGCACCAAAATTCCAGTCAATGTTTCTAATGGAAAAATTAAGGTCCAAACCGACTTCTATGCCCTTATTATTTATTTTGCCATTGTTTATAAATGCATTGGTGAATCCGACTTCCAGAGGGAGATTGTTAAATACCAGCATATTGGTATTGGTATTGTCGTAAACATCAACCGTAAGATTAACTTTCTGACTAAAAATACTTAAATCAATACCTGCATTCAATTCACTGGTAATTTCCGGTTTAAGTTTTTCATTTGCTAACTGGCTATAAACAACTCCTCCAAGATTTTTATAATTGGCCGGCAGGTAAAGTAATCTGGAGGTATAATTTCCAATATTATCATTCCCTGTCATTCCGTAACTTACCCTTAATTTTAATTCATCAATCCAGTCCGTTTGCTCCATAAATTCTTCATTGTTAATTCTCCATCCTACGCCAATAACAGGAAAAACAATAAACCTGTTACTGATGCCAAAACGGGATGATCCGTCTACTCTTACTGTAGCATTAATTAAATACCTTTCTTTAAACGCATAATCTATATTTCCATAAACAGATAACATTCTGCTTTCAAAAGTATTATTAGCTAATGAATCAAGTATACTTCCCTGTCCCAGGCTAATAAAATCATCGCCCGGTGAGTTATAAGATCTTCCAAGTCTGGTCTTTAACTGATGGTTTATTAGCTGCCCTCCGATAAGTGCTGATATATTGTGTATATAATTCAGTTTTTTATGATATTTAGCTTCCAGTTTTGCATCAATCAGTGTATTTGCGTTATATGTCTGTTCAGAAGTCCTTTCCATATCTTTATATGGAGCAACTCCCGTGGCCGGGATAAAAACCCTTTCCTGTTGCGTAAAATTGTCCAGACCGACTGATCCGTAAATAAGTATATCATTAAAAAGTCTGTATTCTCCAAACAGGATACCATTAATTGAAGTGGATAAATATTCGTTTCTGATATTATCACCTATAGCTAACGGATTGCTTAATCCAAAGATGTCATAATCTTCATAGGAAGGGGTATTTACTCCTTCATCATTTTGTATAAATGGTGTGGTAATAGGAGGCTTTTTCAAAGAAAGCAATAAAGGATTGTACCTTGAATCTGCCTGCATCTGGTGATCCTGGGTTACACGGGTGAATGACAGATTGTTTCCTATACGTAATTTGTCTGAAAGGATATAATCCAGATTAAACCTGGCTGACAATCTTTGCATCCCGGTGTTTATTATAACACCCTTCTGATCATTAAAACCCACACTAAATGCATATTTCGAAACTTCATCTCCTCCTCTGATTCTAAAATGATAGTTGCCGCAATAGCCATTTCTTTTGATTAATTCAGGCCAATTTGTTGAATTGTTGTACTTCTGATATACTGAAGATGCTGTATCATTAAACAGGTAATCTCCATATATATTATTAATGAGGAGAGAATCCTGTAATTGAAAACCGGCCATTTCTATCAGGTAGGCCCTGTTTTCTTCACTATTCTGTAAAGGAATAATATTATCAATTTTGTTCCTGCCCATACTCATTGTAAAATCAATTTCGGAACTTCCCTTTTTGCCTTTATATGTTTCAATCATTATTACTCCATTAGCACCCCTGGCCCCGTAAAGTGCCTTGGCGGAGGCATCCTTTAAAACAGTAATTCTCTCAATATCTTCAGGATTAAGGTTCAGTAACTGACTGTTAATTACTCCGACAGATACAATGCCGGGTGAAATATCACTTATTTCTATTCCATCTACTATATATAAGGGTTGGTTCCCTGCATATATGGAATTCAATCCCCTGATATTTAAAAATGCACCGGCACCAGTCGCTCCATTGAAAGCAGTAACATTTAATCCTGCAACCTGCCCTGCAAGTAGCTTTTCAGCAGTTGAATAAGGCCTCTCCCTGAAATCTTTATCACTAAATCCTTCGCAGGATTGTGCAATAAATCTTTTTTGCTTTTTACCTGAAGCAAGAACAACATCGTCCAGTGTCGAAGGATATCCTTCAGGAATCATCTTAATAACCAATTCCGTTTTCCCATTCAGGTAAAATGAAAAATCCTTATAACCCGGATATGAAAACAGCAAAGTAACATCACGTGAAGGAACTTCAATACTGAACCTGCCTTCTTTATCTGCAGTTTCATACAAACCAACTATTCCCTCTACTTCTATATTTATATCTGATAACGGATTATTATCTTCAATAGACAGGATTGTTCCGGAAACAATAATATTTTCCTGTGCCACTATATTATTGCTCAACAATTGAATAAATAAAACAATTGATAGTATCCGGAAAAATACTTTTATTACTTCCATTGAAATATATTTAATTATTAGTCATTTTTAACTCCTAAAAAACCGGTTCTAATATTATATTATCATAAATACCACTGTATACATCCACATGTGCAAATCTGAATACATAATCGCCAAACTCACTAACATCTATTGTTCCAAGATATTGATTCTGCCTGTAATCAGGATAATTCACAACATCATCCCTGTCAGCCATATCCAAACCTGCCATAAATAACTGCGTTTTCCACGAAAACTCATCTTTTAAATTCCTGAAATAAACATTAATATTCTGACTTGAGTTTAATTTATCCCTCTGATAGTTTAATAGTACATTATATGTGCCTGAAACTACATTTCTGATTATGAACTCGATCCAGTCACCTTCTTCAACCGGCGTAAATGTAATTGCCATACCCTGATTATCATATGTTGAAGAGGAAAATTGTTGATTTGTGGTCATATTAGTTATTTCTCCACGACCACCAATATTTACATCCTCATAGACTATTAAATAACCATAAAAGCTACTTGTAGGGACAACAGATATTCCATCCTCACATTCGCATATTATTTCTGCCTGTATGTAATTTGTATCAATATACAATACTCCTTCTAACTGGTGCACCAAACCATTAATGAATGACACATCGGACCTGGAATAATTTAATGTGATACCACCTGATGCTGAATTTAAGACAGGTATCGGTTGCCGCGGATCTGAAGATTCATCAACATGTATAATAGCAGAGCCATTCCTGGCAAATGTATTAAGATTTTCATTTTTATACATGTTAAAAGTTGTTTTACGGCCGGCGATTAAATGGTATTTCATAAAATCAACCATGGCTTCATTTTTATCTGCAGCCTGCCCTTTATTATTATTCCATGCAGAATTTTCCAGCTCCTGCAAGGATGTAATGCCATTATTAATTAGTACTTCATCCGGCTCAACAAACAAAGTAATATCCGGAATAAAAGAGGCTCCCGGAATATCAGATAACAAATAAGGTTGTGTTATCTTCTGTAATGTATCCATTAAACCGGCCGCAGCAAAAGCTTCAGCCATTATTGTAAACTCTCCTGTTGCAGTAAGATAATCGTAGATATTGTCAGGATGCGGTACCAGTACTGCATCTATGCTATAGACAATCCCGTTAGAAACCTCCGCTGTGTTATAAACCAAAGCAGTTTTATTCAACACAACATGGTCTATTCCCTGCGATAAATCAACAAAATGACGTATCCCGCTGACTGTTGTATCACCATGGCCTAACAGACCGGTATTCTGGGCTTTTAAAATTACTGAATTGAAGATAATGTGAAAATCCAAAAGCTCTTTTACCTGGTTAGTGTCCAATCCATCTATATCTTCTATACCTAAAGATGAGAAATATTCTTCAAAGGCAGAATCACTGGGTGCTAAAACAGTATATGATCCGTAAGTGTTAAGAAGTACGTCCAGCCCACCCTTTTCCAGTAATTTTGCCATATGCTCCAGGTCATCCTCAGAATTTACATAAGCAGTTATAAGTAATGACGATTTATCAGTGAACCTTATTTCAGTCTCATCTTCTTTACATCCCATGATAATTAACAACATACCCAGGAACGCCGCAAGAATTCTTCCTGTCATATTTTTCATTATATATACTTTTGATACTTTACTTTTCTTCATAATAAGGATTTTGCGTCAACATTCTGTTTAAGTCAAGCTCATCCCTGTGTATCGGGAAGTACCAGGATAAAGGTTTAAAAACCCTTGCTTTCCAAATGCCTTGCTCGCTTGGATAGGCTATTGCATCAGCAATCCTGTCAGCTATTATTTCATAATTGTCCTGCCTTTTTGCAATTCGTACTAAATCAAACCATCTTTTCCCTTCGGCAGCGAATTCCCTGGCTCTCTCATCGAGTATCAATTCTTCAAGTGAGTTCTCATAGCCCGTCTCTATTGTTTCATTTGTATAGCCTGCTCTTTCCCTTATCTCCAGGAGTAAATCAATTGCCTGATCAGGTTGCTGCAGACGATTAAGAGCCTCGGCTTTCATAAGTATAATATCTGCAAGCCTGTAAAATATCCAATTAGCATCATTTGAAAAAAGATCACGTGCATAAGTACTTCCTCCGCTCCTGTCCTTACCGGCCCATTTCCATATTATCTCCTTATTCTCAGCACTAAATGTGCCATTCGGACCTCTAAAGTCTTTTACAGAAGGATTTGCATAATCATCACCTTCCCAATACTTATATGTCCTTGTATTTCTGTTTCTCCTGTTTGTGAAAAGAATATTGTCATCTCCAAAATCAGTAGTGAACCATGAGGCCAATTTACCTTCATCATAGTATGTTTTGCTGAACTGGAGCTCGAATATACTTTCGGTCGTGTTCCCCGGGAAGAAATTCAACATCCATTGACTGCCGCCAACCAATTGAAAACGCGTATCATAAATAATCGAATCGGCATACACTACTGCGTTTTCATATTCCCCTTTGGTAAGATAGACATCAGTTAATATTGCCCAAACCACTGGTTTTGTAACCCTGCCTTTCTCATAAGCTAATTTAATTGCCTCATTTTCAAATGTTAAATCATCAAAATCCGTCCTTACAATATCTTTTGCTCTTAATAAATCGGAAACAATTGAGTCGAGTACCTGGTCACCGCTGCTAGCCGGAATTGAAAATTCCTGCTGATCGTTATCAGAGGGATTTGTAATATATGGAAATTCAAAAAATGTTCTGACAAGATAAAAATAAAGAAGTGCCCTTAAAGTGAGACATTCCCCGATATACTCATCCAGCTCTTCTTCTGAAAACGTATCATCGTTTTTCTGCGCTAATGGGGCAAATTTCAGCACCGTATTAACTTTGTTAATAGCAGAATATATCTCATGCCATCTGCAATACCAGTTATGCTCGTTAATAAGATGTTCATTGATATCTTCCAGTCCGCCCGGATCAATTGAAACTTTTACCAGTTCGCCACGAAGTTCACCCCACACAAAAAACTTAAGCACACAATCCTGTATGGAGTTATAAGAACCTATTATTGCAGATTCAACATCATCCTGCATCTTCCAGTATTCCTCCCTTATTTTGGAATCTTCAGGAAAAGTATCCAGCATAGACTCGCAGGTAGAAAGGACAAACATTATTATTATTGACAGCAAATATTTATAGTTAGCTATGTTAAATTTCATATCCATAATTTTCATCATTAAAAGGTTAACTTTAAACCCAGGGTATATGATATTGAACGTGCGGTCTGGTATTTATCCATACCTACTGCCCAGGGATTGGTACTTGCGATAGATATTTCAGGATCCTGGCCTTTGTAATTTGTAAATGTTAAAAGGTTGTATCCATTTAGAAAAACACTGAGATTCTGCAGCTTAAATTTTTCCAGTAATTCCTGAGGAAGATTATATGTAAGGGATAAAGTCTTTAAGCGCATATAAGATCCGTCCTCAACATACCTGTCGCTTCCTTCGTTATTGTGTGCATTTTCATCAAAGGTAACCCTTGGTATATCGGTAATATCACCTGATTTTCTCCATCTGCCCAATACGGATGTGGCCTGATTGGCGTTTTTATTAGCTCCACCTGGCATGGCTTCCAGGTTCTTCCGGGCTACGTTAATAACATCATTGCCTACCTGATACTGGAAAAAACAATCCAGTATCCATGCTTTCCATGCAAGCCTGGTCCCAAAACCCCCAAAAAAGTCCGGGTTGGCATCTCCTATTTTTACACGGTCAAGGTCATTAATCAGTCCGTCATGATTCAGATCAGAATATATAGCATCGCCTCCGACAAAGACATAACCATTCCTGTCATTGTACCTTATTTCTTTTGGTTCACCGTCAAGTTCATAAACGATATTACCATTAGCGTCTTTTACTACTGCATCTTCATCTGTGGGATAAACCCCTTCGTATTTTAGTCCGTAAAAAGTACCTATAGGATCTCCCATAATTGCTTTTATAGGGTAGCCTTCTTCCCAGGTTACAGACATATTATTATCTTCCGGAAGATATACAATTTGATTTCTATTGGTAGAAATATTAAAATTAAAGCTCCATTTAACAGCTTTATCCAATATCCTGATGTCAGTTGAAAATTCAATACCCCTGTTACGGACATCGCCGAAGTTTGTCCAGTATTTTTCAATACCTGTTGAAGCAGGTAAATTTCTTTCCATTAAAAGATCTTCTGTATATTTTTCATATACTTCAAGTGTAAATGACCATCTGTTACTAAATAAATAAACATCCATACCCAGATTATTGGTTTTTGTAGTTTCCCATCTCAATGTATTTAGCTGGATATTATCAGGTGTAACCCCGATCTTATCAAGATATCTGACATTGGCACTATACCTGCTGAAAAATAAATACTTGTCTTTAGGATCATTTCCTGCATAGCCCCAGGAATACCTGAACTTTAAATCATTAATAAATTCAAAGGCACTCATAAAAGGCTCGTCGGAAATTCTCCATGAAACAGCCAGAGTCGGGAATGTAGCATAGCGATTAGAATATCCGAATTTCGAAGAACCTTCATAATTAAGAGTACCCTGAAGAATATAGCGGTCGAGTAAAACATAATGAAAGTTTCCCATAAAGGAATTAGTTTTGTATTCACCGGATCCTGAACTTAAGCTAAGCCAGCGGTTTGTTGCATCCATTCCTTCCAGAGCAAAAGAACCGGAGTTTGAACTCTCTTCAGTAAAGCTTTTTTCCTTCCACCAGCTCATTTTTGTGACACCCATAATTGTTATCAAATGAATATCTTTAATATTATGCTGATAAGAAAGAAGGTTTTCCTGTATAACATTCTGTGTGTTCCAATCGCTGATTTTTGAACGATTTACCATATTATCGTTCCAGTTCCGGTTTGTGGCTACACTTGGAATAAAATAATCACTGTTATTATCTGAAAAATCAACAGAAATTCTGCTAGTAAAGTTAAATCTCTTAAAAATATCTAATATCAACTGGAGATTTGTCCTGAAACTGCTATTGTGTTTATTGTAGGAAACCAATTCTGTCCATGCATAAGGATTGTACTTGGTCCTGTCAAAAAGGTTATTCTCAAGATTAGGATTGGGAATATAATAATCATCCAGTACATTCCCGTCAACATCCCTTTTATAAACCGGCAAAAAAGACGGGTACATGCCTGCAGTTGCTGTGGGATTTTGTTTTTCATCAACCCACTTTTCCCAGATCTCACTGGTTACAGTTTTTGATCGAGTATAGCCCGTGGAAGATTTAAAACTCAATTTATCTGATATAGTGTAATCAAGGTTAAAACCTGTAGTCAGGCGATCATACCTTGTTCCGCTGGTAGTCCCTGTTTGATTGGTACTTCCCACACTAAAACTATACCTGGTTGTATTTCCTCCTCCTCTTAATGAAAAATTATTATCAAAAGTATAGCCTGTTCTCTGAATTTCCTTCAGCCAGTCTGTGTTATTGTTATAATTATAATAGTCCTGTCTCGTTGGATCATCTCTCAATTCAGGATAGGAGGGATCATCAGGGTCTTCAACAAGATTCCCTCTGTTTTGCTCCCCTTCAAGAATCAAAATTTTCATATCATCCCCACTTAAAAGAGGTACATTTTTAGGGGCATTCTGAATTGAAACATTACCGGTAAAAGTAACATCTGTCCTGTTTGTTTTTCCTCTCTTTGTCTTTATAAGAACAACGCCATTAGCCCCTTTCGAACCATAAATAGCAGTTGAAGCAGCATCTTTCAGAACAACTATTGATTCAATATCCGCGGGATTAACATCGGATAACGGACTATGGGCACTTGTAAGATCTGAAACATTGGTAAGACCTAATTTTCCTTCATAAGGAACATTATCAATAACAATCAAAGGTTCATTTGATGAGTTTAAAGAAGTATTACCCCTGATTTTAATGGTATATCCGGCACCGGGATTACCCGAATTGGCAGTTATCTGGACTCCGGGAGCGCGTCCCTGTATCATTTCCGTTACTGAAGTTGCCGATGAGTTAACTACTTCTTCCAGGTCTAAATTAACTACCGCACTGGCTAAGTTTCGCTGATCAATATTCATATAACCATCTGAAACCTTCTTTTGCCCAACAACAACAACTTCATCTATTTTGGTTGTTTCCCTTTCAAGCGCAACATTAATTACCGACTTATCCCCAACAGGTATTTCCTGTTTTGTATAACCCAGAAATGTCACATGTAAAATTGTATTTTCTTCAGGCACCTGAATAGTATAGCGGCCATTAGGATCAGTAACTGTCCCTAATAAAATACGATTATTTACATTTTTTAAAATAATATTAGCTCCGGGCAAAGATGAATTGTCAGACTTATCTGTAACAACACCTTTAATAATTTTCTGGGAATAAATAATGTTTGAAAATGCCAGAAGCAAAACAAACACTAAATATTTTGAATTTCTATATATTTTCATGAGCTAATAGTTTTTATTCTATTGTTTTTACAGGCTTTCCAAAGAGCTTTTTAAGCGAACAGGCGAAACTTTTAATAATGTTTTACTATAATTTATTATTCATTATCAGGATATTGCTTTACAGGGGGCGTCAATACCTTATCAATATGATGAATTACCCCGTTCATGGTTTCAATATCATAAGTAGAAATAATATTGGCCTTATCACCTTCCTGGTTTGCTATTGTCATCTCGTTTCTATCAAATTGTAACCATGCATAATGGTCTTTATCAAAGATATTGTCAGGAGAATAAACAATATCTTTATACACTGTCACAAATTTACTGCTATCTTCCGGCAGAGGATTATCAGCTTTTCTTTGAAAACTTCCTTCCGAATAAAGCCTTGTTTTGACAATATGGTACTGGCCTATATCCTGCCATACAGAAACAGAATCATAATCCTCCAAAGCATTGGCATCTTTATAGTCCTGTAATGCCTGATCAGTCGGAACAAACACTGTAAAACTGTTATTACCGTCACTGCGTCTCAACAAATAATCCAGATTCTCATCAGTAGTCTCGTTCCATGCCCATGTTTCCAAAATAAGCCTGAAATTACTGGTTTCCTCAGTATTAGCCAGGTAATTGGAAACAGTCATTTTCGGTTGAACCGGCATTTGCTCCAGTGTATAAGCATAACCATTTTCCGTCTCCTGGGGATCAAAGCATGTAATATCACTATTTATTGCGCCATTGTCAAACATCAGGAAATTCCCCGAGCGTGTAGGGTACCATTTATAAGTATTCATATCTTCAGGCCTGATAATATAATTAGGAATAATCATATAATTCAGCAGTGAATCTATCTGCTTTGACAGCATCCTGAATCCGTCCTTATAATAACTCATTTCTCCCGCTGCACTCAGGCGGCGTTCAATACCATAATTTTCCAGGGCCGTATTAGTAGGTACAAAAAAAGTAAACCTGGCATCTTTATACTTTAGATAATCGATAAAATCGGAATTACTTTCATATAACATTTCGAGAAACCATGAGAATTTTATATCCAGCATCGGTACTTTAACAACTGTTGTAAAAGCCGATGATAAAAGAAGATTATTAATCACATATACAATGCCGTTGCTTGCAAATACTTTCTCGGAAATATCGGGATTAACTATGGTATCCCCTAAAATGTTTATTACTCCTGATTGAATATCGGATAGCCACTTCCTGCCAAATATGATGTATTCGGATAATAAATACACAGCCGTAACATCCGGAACAGAATCGAATGAATTATAAAAACTTGTAAGCACTGTGTTCTGAACAAAATCATCAAAGGTCCCTATTGCCGGACATAAAATAGTGCCCACATTATTGTCTGATGCAAAATTAAAACTATACATATAATCCTTATAAAAAATAGAATCAGTTCCTTCTATTTCTCTCAATTGCAGTAACACGAATTTTTCAAGAAGATTGGAATAATAGGGATTTTTCTCTGCCAGAATCTTATCTATGGCGGGCCTGACTTCCAGAACCTTGTTAATCCCATGTATAACCCCGTTTTTTGCAGGAATATCCCTTTTATCTAAAGATATTTGAGCTCCTTCGATATTAAAATCACCGGGAGCTACTCCGTATATATCCTGGTAATCCTGGCTCATCTTGTACTTATCAATATACTCCTGGGTATACACACTTAAAACCTTATAACCGGGACGGACTTTTCTATCTAATTTAAAATTCCTGTCATAATACCAGTAATCGGGTTCTCTATATCTGGAGCCGAAGCGGTACACATCATTAGACTGATAATTCACATTAATTAATTCTTCTTTTTCATCAATATACTTGTCAAAGTCAATTTTAAAATACATATTAAAAAGTATATGACCGTTAACAAGCTTATATATGGCAAGTGAATCATCAGCATTACTCATGTCATAATCATCTATTGATAATTTTCCCTGGCTTGTTAAATATTCCGCTATAGCTTCATTGGTCGGAGCAAATACAGTATAAAGCCCTGAGGTATTAATTGCCCTTTTTAAAACCGGTATTTTATCAATAGCCTTGGTGAATTCGCTGAAGTCAGGTTCGTTTTTTAATTGCTCATAAATAGGACCTGCCAGGCCTTCAGGAGTGTCATAGTATCCGCCAAATTCCTTGTTGCAACCGTAAAAAAGCAATAATATCAGAAAAAAATTCCTTGCCAGATGTAATAAACTTCTTGTGTTAAAGAAAATATTCTTTCCCATGTGTTTATGCTATTATAACTTATTAATCTTTACATGCATTTCTGTAAAAAACGGTAGATTCACCCAGAAAAAAATAATCACATAAATTAACAAAATTTACTAAACAAGAGAAAAAAAAATCACGATTATTTTCAAATAGGAAAGGGGAGAAAAGGGTACAGCGCCCTTTCAAGGGCGCTGTACCCTTCTATATACCAAGTTCCTTTTTTACTTCAGCAAACATTTTTATGGCAAATTCCAGATCCTCCCTGGAATGTGCTGCCGATATCTGTGTGCGTATCCGGGCTTTTCCCTGTGGAACCACAGGATAGAAAAAGCCTATAACATATACCCCTTTCTCAAGCAACCTTGCTGCCATTTTTTGTGCAAGCTTGGCGTCCCCAAGCATTACCGGTACAATGGGGTGGGTCCCCGGTAGAATATTAAAGCCGAGTTTTGACATTTCTTCCCTGAAGAAAGTTGTATTTTCATTTAGTTTTACTCTTAAATCATCCGATTCACTTAATAAATCAATAACCTTAATCGAAGCTTTTATAATGCTTGGTGCAACTGTATTGGAAAACAGGTAGGGCCGTGACCGTTGTCTTAGCATATCTACTATTTCTTTACGTCCGCTTGTATAACCGCCACTGGCACCACCCAGCGCTTTCCCCAGCGTTCCGGTAATAATATCAACCCTTCCGATAACATCGTTGTATTCATGTGTTCCGCGTCCGTTCTTACCCATAAATCCCACAGCATGAGAGTCGTCAACCATTACAAGTGCATCATATTTTTCAGCCAAATCACATATTCCCTTTAAATTGGCTATATAACCGTCCATAGAAAAAACACCATCGGTGGCAATTAATTTGAAACGGGCATTTGCTGCCTGCCTCAACTTTTCTTCCAAATCGGCCATATCATTATTCTTATAGCGGAACCGCTGTGCCTTACAGAGGCGGATACCATCAATTATGCTGGCATGATTTAATTCATCGCTAATCACTGCATCTTCAGCCGAAAGTAAAGTTTCAAAAAGACCTCCATTAGCGTCAAAGCATGAGGTATATAAAATCGTATCTTCTGTCTTTAAAAACTCTGTAATCTTATTTTCAAGAGTTTTATGAATTTGCTGGGTCCCACAAATAAATCTTACAGAAGACAACCCATAACCCCAATCGTCATAACTGGAACGTGCAGCTTCAATGATCTCAGGATGAGATGCAAGCCCCAGATAATTGTTTGCACAAAGATTTAATACTTTTTTGCCGCCAAGAACTTCGATATTTGCATCCTGCGGACTAACGATTATTCTTTCATCTTTGAAAAGACCATCATCTTTTATAGTATTTATCTCTTGCTGCAGATATGATTTCATTTTGCTGAACATACTATTCCCTTTCTTTATTTGATTGATTTGTTTTTCAGGTTACATCCAATTCAGGATAATTTTTCCGGATAAACCGGAACTCATCAGTTCAAAGCCCTCCTCAAATTCAGTATAATGGAAACGATGGGTGATCACGGGCATTAAATCCAGTCCGCCCTGCACCATAACTGTCATCTTATACCAGGTCTCAAACATTTTACGGCCATATATCCCTTTTATAGTTAATCCGTTAAAAACGATAAGGTCCCAGTTAATCTTTGTCTCCGGTTGGAGTATCCCCAGGAGAGCAATCTTACCCCCGTGTACCATATTCTCCAGCATATTTTCAAATGCCTGTCCGTTTCCCGACATTTCCAGTCCGACATCAAACCCTTCGATCATTCCCAGTTCTTTTTGAATATCTTTTAAATCTTCTTTGCTTACATCAACTACCCTCGTAGCGCCCATTTTTTTTGCCAGCTCTAATCTGTAAGGATTGACGTCTGTTATTATAACATATCTTGCTCCCGCATGCCTTGCAATTGCAGCAGCCATAATCCCAATCGGACCCGCACCTGTTATCAGAACATCTTCACCAATAAGATCAAATGACAGAGTCGTATGAGTGGCGTTACCAATAGGATCAAAGATAGCAAGAACATCTTCGGGAATATTTGGATCACAATGCCAGACATTGGTTGCGGGTATACAAACGTATTCGGCAAATGAACCATCCCTGGTTACTCCAACACTCATTGTATCCCTGCATAAATGGAGCCTGCCTGCAAGACAATTCCGGCACTGGCCGCAAACAATATGTCCTTCTCCGCTTACCAGATCACCAACTTTAAAGCCTTTAACATTGCTTCCAAAACTTTCAACTTCTCCAACAAACTCATGTCCAATTACCATTGGAACAGGAATTGTTTTCTGTGCCCAGGAATCCCATTTATATATATGGATATCGGTACCACAGATGGCTGTTTTATGAATTTTTATTCTTACATCATTAATACCTGGTTCCGGAACAGGGACATCTTCCATCCACAATCCTTCTTTTTTATATTTTTTTACCAGTGCTTTCATTTAACACTTTTTACTACCTGTTTAAACAGACTTTTAATCAAATTTATAAAAATAAAGTTAATATAGTGACAGCGCCCTTAATTGACTGAAGATCAATTATATATAAGGAAGGAATGACGCCTGTAATACGCTGTTTCTCTTAAAGTTACGGTCACTGTCCCTTCTCAACTAATAATAGACTTTATTCTTTCATCCAGTTGTGCCTGGTCACTGGTAAATGAGGCTAATCCGGCAAGATTTAACAGGGTATCAATCGCCAACTCGCTACTTGCAATGCGGACAGCCCATTTTTTGTGTACAGGAATCTTTCCGTCAACGGAAATGGTATTTAAATCATTATCTGACAATTCAGGAAAAAGGTCATTGCACCCTGCTTCTTTTGTCAGCTTTATTAATTCCTCCCCAGTCCCTGGCGTATTTTTACCCAGCTCTTTTGCCAGCTCCATTTCTTTTTCACTTACATCCCAGAGTTTATTAATAAATAATTCTTTCGTACTTATATTATCAAACAAACTAATATTGTAATCCTCTTCAATCCTGCTGCGAAAATTTCCATCCAAATCTTCTGATGCTGATTTTGCGACATTTACCGGCATAGTAAATACATCTAATCCGGCCAGCAATGGCAGTTGATCCGCACTTCGTAAGCTGGCAGCTATTAACCTGGTTTTATTGGAATCAGTGCCTGTAAGTTTATTTATTATCCTCTGTGAGCTAAGGGTAGCCTTTTCACCAGCATATCTTCCGTCCCCCAGTTCATTACTTTTGAAATAAGCTCCAATTCTTCCCAGAAATACATTCTGATAATTTGGTCTGGCAATGGCTGCTACTAAAGCATTTTGCCTCGCACTGAATTCCAGGGTAAAGTTAACAGGAACTCCCAGGTCTCTTAGCTTTTTTGCCCCTATTATACCTGCAGCTGTGTACGGCACCTTTATTAAAAAATTGCCGGGATGAATATCATGAAACCTTAATCCGTATTCAACCATTCCATCTATATCGTGAGCTAAATTTGTATGCAGCTCAACACTCACCCTGCCTCCGAATATACTTACAAGCCTCAGCCCATGCCTTGCATTTAAAATAAATGCAATCTCCATGATACGGCTCTGAAGGTCAAGGTTTTTTAAAAGATGATTTGTTTTAGCAATAAATGTGTCATATATACCCTTCTGTATCTCCGTATTCAGGAGAGTATTATTAGTTGTAAGTCCGGTCATGTCTAATGACCATATTTCTGAAGCACTCTCAATATCACCGGTATCTAACCAGAGTTCGGTTCCTGTTTTTTTAAGATTTGACCAGAAAGAAGATGATTCTGCCTTAATTCTGTCTTTACCTGGCTCTATTCCTTCCCGGGCAATAGCTTTTGTATCTTTGGCAAGTCTGGAGTTTGCGGCAATCATAGTGTGAATTTTAAGAGGAGGCTGCGCCCTAAAGGTTGCTGTCCCCTGGCGCTGTCCCCTCTTCTATATTATTCATATCCGGAATTCTGTTCAATAACACCTTCCATAAGTTCGAGTTCACTCTCCGGAATCGGGAATAAACCTTTTTTAGCTACAAAGTTACTTCCATCCGCATCTAGGCTTTGTAAATTAACGGAATTGGAATAATCTCCATCATCTGTATCATCAATATACGTAAGTATATCAACCAGCTTAGTGAAATCGCCCTTACAAGAGCGGAGGATATCCCAGTATCGTATACCCTCACAAGCCAATTCCAGTTTTCGTTCGGCAAATATATCATCGAGTGAAATGCTATTATAATTATGGGAATCATCCCCAAAAGCCCTTTCACGTACCTTGTTAATATGACCAAGCGCTGTACCTTCGTCGCCGGTAATAAAATGCAGTTCAGCCGCCATGAGAAGAACATCTGCAAAACGGATTATTATATAATCTTCAAAACCATCACGTTGCCAGTCAGGGGTTGCTTCACGCTGGCCATTCACATAAGCAAGCATATATTTTTTAGTATTATAGCCTGAATACTGGGCTTGCTGGTTAGCTACATGATTATAGACCAATAATGTATCGACTAAACCTTCATCATCCCATGAAAGGATAGTAGCTGTCCGTCTTGTATCGCTGGTATCATATGCATTCCATAATGAAGGCAGTACCGGTATCGCACCCCAGCCTTGCCCGTAGGGTTCAATATTTGTATTACGCGGACCAATCATACGTAAAAACGGAAAGTTATACGGATTGCCAGAAGGATTATACCTGACCGACCAGATAACTTCTCGATTAACTTCACCTGCATACGCGTCAATGCTTGTATCACCTCCCAGTTCGGAATAGGTAGGCACCCTCCAGAGACTGGCAAATTCCGGGACCAAATCGTGTCCGCTATTAATGATGATGTCATCAATATAACTACGTGTATCCTGTAAAGTAAATCCATTTAAATCCGTGTCATTATAATAACCGCTGTAATACATATAAACCCTTGCTATCATAGCTTCTGCAGCCCACTTTGTTGCACGGCCCCAATTTTCAGGCTTCATTGCATCATAACTTGCAGAGAGTCCGTTTTCAGCACAAAATATAAGGTCGTCCATTATTAATGTAAACAGCTCTTCAGCGGGTGTCCTGCCAGGTATGTCATCCGGGGTGATAGTATGGTCGAGGGCAGGTATTTCGCCAAACATCCTGGTAAGATAAAAATGGAAATATGCCCTGAGGAACCTGGCTTCAGCCTGATATTGCAATCTTAATGCCTCATTCCCTGTCCAGTCAATAAGTTCTTCATTTTCAAGGTAAACATTGGCACGGTAAATACCGCCATAATAGAAGGTCCAGGCCTCCTGGTTAACACTGGGTCCCGGTAACTGCATGCCCCTGTCAATTGATGTAAAACCACCGCCATCTCCTGTTCCAGCTCCTCCGGTACAGTTATCTGAAGCAATTTCGGAGTAAATCATAGAACACCACCAGTCATCATGCAGTAACATATTATATACTGATGTAATGGCCTGGGTTGCATCTGCTGGTGTTCTATAAAAATTTTCAACAATCGATGAAGTTGTTGGTAGTCTTTCAGTAAAATCTTCAGTACAGCTAAGTACCAACAATATAATGATCACTAACAATATTATTTTTTTCATGATTCTTCGCTTTTAAAATGTTACATTAACACCAATCAGATAAGTGCGGGCAGCAGGATGGAAACCTATGTCAATACCAGAAGCATATGCATCCTGTAAAAGCCCTTCATCATCGTAATAGGATCCGTAACCCACTTCAGGATCCAAACCATCATATTTTGTAATGGTCAGCAGGTTAGTGGCCGATATATATATCCTGAATCGCTGAAAAGGTGCATTCCTGAGCAGTGACTTGAAATCGTAGCCAATGTTAATGCTTTTAACCCTCAGGAAGTCCGCATCATGCACAGACAAATCACCAAATTTGCGCCAGTTTTGGTTAGATTCACTACTAAGTGTAACACGGGGCATTGTATTAGATGTACCTTCACCTTCGTCAATTATTCCATTTTCATTCACATCGATCCAATGCCAGCGGTCCAGTATATCAGTCATATAGTTACCATAGAAGCGTTCTTCCATTCTATATGCTCTGACTATCTGATTTCCGGCCTGACCCTGAATATTCATGGAGAAATCAAAACCTCTCCAGGAAAGGGCAACGTTAAATCCGTAAATGAAATCGGGATTCGGATCCCCTATCATAGTCTTATCATCGTTATTAATTACGCTATCTCCATTAAAATCAACTCGTCTTACATCACCGGGATCGGCAGTACGTTGCATTGATCTGTTATTCAGACCTATATAGCTATCAATTTCTTCCTGTGTCTGAAAAATACCATTGGTTATAAATCCCCAGAAATATCCTAAAGGATACCCTTCCTCCACACGATAAAACTCTTCTGAGCCATTGTATAATACACTTTCTGATCCGTTAATAACTTCACCGGGTACTTCAGTAACCTCGTTTTTATTATGAGCCATATTAGCCCTAATATCAATCATTAGGTCTCCGAAGTTTTTAATATATCCCAACTCAAATTCGACTCCGGTATTTATTACATTGCCTCCATTGATATAAGGATTAGTAGTACTTATACCGGCAATACCCGAAATACCCGGAACTGTTGATGGGACAATCCAGTCTTTGCTGTTCTTCCTGTACCAGTCGAATGTAAACCTGAAATTATTCAGGAACCGTGAATCAAATCCAATGTTGGTCTGTGTTGATGCTTCCCATTTTAAATTCTGATTGGGGAGTATATCAGGAGATATGCCAACCTGCCTGCCGCTTCCAAAAGAATATATTCTGTCCAGACTTCCAACAGTTGCCAGGAATCTATATGGCTGACTGGGTTCTTTACCATTTTGTCCCCAGCTTGCACGTATTTTCATGTAATTTAACCAGTTAACAGATTCAAGAAATTTCTCCTCAGAGATTGCCCAGCCGGCTGATACTGCAGGAAAATAACCAACCCGGTTATTCTGACCGAATCTTGAGGAAGCATCCCTTCGCAGTGATATGGTGGTCATGTACTTCTCCTTGTAATTGTAACTTATACGTCCGAAATATGAAAACCGGCTGTCACCTTTTCCATAATCACCTTTTAGTATTGCAGTATCTATAGTTGTAACATTTGTCAGAACCGGTTCAATATTTGATAAATATCCCTCTATTCTTCCTTCAACTTTAAAAAACCTGTTATCCTGAATGTTCATACCTGCCATTGCCAGAATATTGTGATCCCCGAAGATTGTCTCATAAGTAAGTGTATTATCAATATTATAATAGAATTTGCGCTCCATATCCTGCTCGTATATGGGGATAGCATTGTATGTAGCAGGTGTTAATATGAATGAATCTGTAGCGTTTGATATATGATTAAAGCTGAGAGATCCGCCAAAATCGGACCTTAACCTCAGTCCAGGTACTATTTCCAGTTCGGCATAAATATCTCCGATTATATCATCATACTTCTTTACTTCGTTAAAGTTATAATGCATGGAAGCGATTGGATTAATCTGCTGATCATTAAATGAGGATCTACCAAAGCCATCGTAAACATCAGGATCATAAACATCAATAAGAGGGCTGGCTTCAATAAGAGATCTCAGGAAGTTATTATACTGATTGCCAACGCCAAGTCCATGTACACGTCTGTTTGTATAAGTCAGGTTCTCACCTACTTTAAGGTATTCCTTTATCTTATGTTCCGAGTTAATACGCACACCTATGCGTTCATACCTCGATTTATCCTCGTAATTAAAGATGCCTTCCTCATTATTGTATGATAATGATATTGAATATGTTGATATTTCAGTACCTCCTGTAATTCCTAAATAATGGCTTTGAACAGGCGCATTTTTGTTGTAGGCTTCCTCCTGCCAGTCCGTTCCCTCACCCAGATTATCTATATAATCCTGGGTGAAAAAAGGATCATTTCCCACATTAGTGCTGGCCTCGTTCATTATCATTGCATATTCTTTTGCGTTTAGCATATCAACCTTTTTTGACGCATTTGAGATCCCATAATATGCATCATAGGTAATTTGAGGTTCTCCAGCTTTTCCTTTCTTTGTAGTAATAAGTATAACACCATTTGCAGCCCGTGATCCATATATCGCCGCAGAAGCAGCATCTTTCAAAACATCTACTGTTTCAATGTCCGAAGGATTCAGGGTGTTAAGGTTACCGGGTACACCATCAATCAGAACCAGCGGATTGTTATCATTTGGTGACGATAGTCCGCGTATACTTATATTATAATCAGAGCCAGGCTGGCCCGATTGTTTTACAATTATCATACCAGGAGTAAGCCCCTGTAATGATGATTCCAGGCGGTTAGCATTGTTCTTCACCAGGTCTTCGTTCCTGACCTGACTGGTTGCACCCGTAACCAGCTTTTTTTTCTGTACACCATACCCAACCACCACTATCTCTTCCATATCTTCAGCTATAAATGCAAGTCCGACATCTATAACTGTTTGATCAGTTACAAGTATTTCCTGTGGCTGGTAGCCAATATATGAGAAAACCAGTGTCACCCCCGAATCATATATATTAAGTGTATAGGTTCCGTCAGCATTTGTAGCAGTACCTATCATAGTGCCTTTGATCAAAACACTGGCTCCTGCTAAAGGTTCCCCGCTGACTTTATCGGTAACAGTTCCGGAAATAGTTATTTCCTGGGCATTTACATTATGACTGCTCAGTATAAAAAAAAGCAAAACCATAATGCTATGCATTATCAAATAATAATGCCAATTCTGTTTTAATCTTATTTTCATAAATATTAAGTTTAATGGTTACAGCTAATTTAGTTAATTTATAGGAATCCCAGAAATATATGATCTTTTTATAAATCTCAACGGATTATTATGATAAATAATACATTATATAATGTTAAAAAAGGGGGAAAAAGGCGCAAAAAAGGGTACAGCGCTGTGAGAGGGGATAGCGCCCTTAAAGGGCGCAGTCCCTAAGTTGATAAAAAAAAGGGGACAGCGCCCTTGTCGCTGTCCCCTTTTATATATGTTTACTGCAGGGAACTATAAGATATTCAAAAGAACATGAAAATACACATTAGTACTCAACTGATTCCTCAACCTCGATATAATTCATAGGAATCTCAATCATTGATTCTATAAACTTGCCAAGCTCATACATATCGTCATCACCAACTTCATAGGACCAGGTAATGCTCATATTATTCTCTTTCTTGTCATATGCTTTGTTAAGAGTCTCAAGAATGTTCAGTAAGTGCTTTGAGGAGCTTGTATTTATGTATTCAAATTTGAGATTTATAGATGTGCTGGCAGGTGGATTCTTTATGTACTCTTCTATCCATTCAAGGATTGGAGTAAAAAGTTTCATAGGATCTTCAGGGATCGATCTTCCTGAAAATTCTAACAGCCCGCTTTTTAGTCTAACTCCGAGTGATTCAGGTGTTGGTTCTATAAAGAGTTCTTTCATGATGTTTAATTGTGGATTAATTTATTCTGTAAACAAATAGTTAAAATAAATTGTTTAAACCAGTTTCACTTATCATACGGTTTTCTTATACAAAATGATTTATATATTTCTCTGCTTTTGATTAAAAGAGAAAAATCATTGATTAAATTAATGCTCTGGACAACGGATTTTTATGATTCTAACATCGTATCCGGGCTTATACCGGATTGATTAATATAAAATCAGACATAACCGGAGCCAATACTTCTGGTTTCTAACCCATAATTACCTCAACCGCATGGATGGTTCCTGAATCAAATACCGGAATTATATTCCCCTTAATCTCCTTACCGTCAATTATTAATTGTTTAATTCCTTTTGAAACATGGTCCGGATTTTTTATCTCTATCCTGTACTTCGCCCCCCTGAATACCCTGTTAACAATATATCCATTCCAGCTTTCAGGGATACACGGATCAACTTTTAACCCTTCATAATCAGGGAATATACCCAGAATATATTGAGTAATGGCAAAATAATTCCAGGCAGCGGTTCCTGTTAACCATGAATTTTTTGCCTCACCGGGCTTAAATGCATCTTTACCTGCAATCATTTGTGAATATACATAAGGTTCGGTTTTATGTAAAACATGAATATCTTCAAGATAAGAGGGGCATATCTTTCTGTAATAATCCCATGCCCTGTCCCCATTGCCTGTTAATGTTTCAGCAATCATTATCCATGGATTATTATGGCAAAAAACACCTGCATTTTCTTTGTAACCCTGGGGATAAGAAGATATTTCACCATATTTGACAATATATTCGGTAAAAGCAGGATTATTTAATACTATCCCATAATCGCAATCAAGATATTTTTTCACTGAATCCAGGGCCTGCCGGGCGCGGCCATCCTCTATGCCTATGCCTGCCATGACACAAATTCCCTGTGATTCAATGAATATTTTGCCTTCCTTCTGTTCTTTACTGCCAACCTTCTCTCCAAAATGATCATATGCCCTGATAAACCATTCACCATCCCATCCATTATCATTTATTGCTTTTTTCATATTTTCAATATGTATTCCGGCTTTCTTTGCCTCATCTTCCTTATTTAATCTCCTGCAAATCTCAACAAAATCATTGCCATATAAGACAAACATCCCTGCAATAAATACTGATTCGGCAACTCCCCCTTCTTTATTTTCGGTTGTCTGAAAGGATTCACCGGGAGTATCAGAAAAACAATTAAGATTCAGGCAATCGTTCCAGTCTGCTCTGCCAATTAAAGGAAGATTATGCTGGCCCAGGTTATTAACCACGTTGTAGAATGAACGTTTCAGATGTTCGAACAAGGTAGCCTTATTGGATTCATCATTATCAAAAGGGACCAGTTCATCAAGTATATTCCAGTCACCTGTTTCTTTGATGTAAGCGCTTGCAGAAAGAATAAGCCACAGCGGATCGTCATTAAAATTGCTACCGATCTCATTATTTCCACGTTTTGTCAATGGCTGGTACTGATGATAGGCACCACCGTCATCAAACTGTGTTGAAGCAATATCGATAATTCTTTCCCTTGCTCTTTCAGGAATCTGATGTACAAAACCAATCAGGTCCTGGTTCGAATCCCGAAATCCCATTCCCCGTCCTATGCCTGATTCGAAGTATGAAGCACTACGGCTAAAGTTAAAGGTTACCATGCACTGGTACTGGTTCCAGATATTCACCATCCTGTTTAGTCTCTCATCAGGATGCTCCAGGTTATATGCAGAAAGTAAACTGTCCCAAAATTTCCTTAATCCATCAAAAGCAATATTTACAGCTTTAACAGTATTGTATTTTGCTATCATCTCTTCAGCAGGAGTTTTATTGATCACCTGTTTACCTGAAAACTTCTTTTTCACGGGATTCTCCACATAACCCAGAATAAATATTAATTCGGTTTCCTCCCCCGCTTTCAGTTCCATATCAATACAGTGCGAAGCAATAGGCGACCAGCCATGAGCTTCCGTATTCCGGGGCTTTCCTTCCATAACCGCATCAGGAGCATCAAAACCATTGTATAACCCGATAAATGTTTCCCTGTCCGTATCATATCCAGAAATTTTCCTGTTTACTGTATAAAATGCATAATGATTCCTTCTCTCCCTGTATTCTGTTTTGTGATACAAAGTTGACCCGTTTATTTCAACCTGACCGGTTGAAAAGTTCCTCTGAAAATTTGTATTATCATCATTTGCATCCCAAAGACACCATTCAACCAATGAGAAGAGCTTAAACTTTTTCGTTTTACCGGTTCTGTTGGTTAGTTTAACCTTCTGGACTTCACCCCAGTATTTTAATGGCACCATATATAATATTTCGGCTTCCAGTCCATTCCTCTCACCTTTAATTACAGTGTATCCCAAACCGTGACGGCATTCGTAACTGTCTAATTTAGCTTTCACCGGTTTCCACCCCTGAGACCAGACATCGCCGTTTTCATTTATATAAAAATACTTACCTCCGGCATCCATTGGCACGTTATTATATCTGTAGCGTGTAATCCTTCTCAAACGAGCATCTTTATAAAAACTGTATCCACCGGCTGTATTTGATATTAATGAAAAAAAATCTTCGTTACCAAGATAATTTATCCAGGGCCATGGAGTTTTCGGATCAGTAATAATGTATTCCCTTTCCTTGTCGTTAAAATAACCGAATTTCATAATTTACTGTTTGTATTTATTAACTGCATGTGTAATTCTTCTAATTACTAAATAGTTGAGCTATATTGCCTGTTTCAGGTTCAGGGCGCTAAAGATATCCGAATCGATTATATAATCCTAATTATTGCCAGATAATTTATTTTACTGTTAAAAAGTTCGGCTTTTTTTTCCCAACTTAATAGTATATATTAACTCTTTCAATATAATAATAACATTTTCTTCAAAACTTAAAATACTAAAAATACAATGAATAAAAGCTATATAATTTGCCTGGGAATATTATTACTTTCTGCTAATATTAACGGTCAGGTACAGGAATTGTGTGACCCAAATTCAACCTCTGTAATGGACGGTGAATATCATGTGTCAAACAATACCTGGGGCTCCGGTACAGGATGTGGAGAACAGTGCCTTAATATAGACAGGGATACATCAATGTTTGAAGTGTTTTTATCCACCCACGATGACGCCCAGGTATGTTCCTATCCTTTTATTTACAAGGGCTGTCACTGGGGCTGGTGTACTTCCAGGGATAATCCCTTTCCTAAAAAAATAAATGAAATAGCAAGTGCCCCTTTTAGCTGGGTTATAAGCACAGAGGGTGTTTCCGGAACATGGAATTCCTCTTTTGAAGCCTGGTTTGATTCAGCCGCTTCCGAATCGGATTACAATGGTGAATTAATGATCTGGATTAACTATGGGGGCGGTGCCGGACCCGGGGGATCGAAGGTAGGAACTGTTACCATTGGTGGCCATGACTGGGATGTATATTTTGCTGCATGGTGGGTGAACTATATTGCTTACAAAATTAAAACTGTTACCGATAGTGTAAGCCTCGATTTAAGGATTTTTATTCAGGATGCCGTGAACCGCGGTTACCTTGAGGAAGACTGGTATATTCATAATATGGAAGCCGGTTTTGAAATATGGAGAGGTGGACAGGGACTGAAAACACATTCTTATTCTGCTTCGATCGTTGAAGGAGAATACACCTCTGTCCGGGAAAGACAGAGAATCTCCATAAAGCCTGAATATAAGCTTAAACAAAACTATCCAAATCCTTTTAATGAAGATACGAGAATATCATACTTATTGTCCCGGGCAGCATTTGTAACTATAAAAATTTACGACATTTTTGGAAGAGAAGTTAAGACATTGGTAAATAAATTACAGCAGCCTGGTGACTATTATGTAAATTTCCATGCAGAAGAACTACCGGGCGGAGTTTATACATACAGATTGTATTTGGACAATGAGTTTGCAGATAGCAGGAAGATGATACTTATAAATTTTTAGTAATTTTATTTATGATACTCTAACATATAAAAGTCAAATGGAGCTCCCAAGAAATGTTCTCGGCAAGGCCACAATAGATTATGAGGAAGAAAATATTTTAAAAATTAAAATTCTGCAGCATGCGTCTATAGATTTGGATGTAGCTAAAGCAATAGTTGAAGCTGCAGAAGAAATATCAGGATCCTCTGTGCACGGAAATATAGTTGATATCAGGGAAATGGTTTTTATGTCAAGGGATGCAAGGGCATATTTTGCAGAACAAGACAAGTCTAATGTTATTGCCATAGCAATTTTAATGAAATCATTATTTCATAATGCACTGGTGAATTTATATTTGGATGTTAGCATACCAGCTATTCCTACCAAAGCATTCGAAAAGGAAATTGATGCAATCGACTGGATCAGGAAGAAATTGAGTGAAGTGCAGAATTCTGAAAGCTGATTTTAATAATTTTTACTTACTTGTTTCTTATTCAAAATATTCAAATGCATCAATAATATCCAGATAAACTCCGTCAAATCCAGCCATAATAATCTTGTAAATGTATGAACTTTCATTGCCATAAATAATATTCTGCCATTCTTTTGCCCAGTATCTGACCTTATAATTACCTTCCCAGTCAGGGTTCTCACCTGCAATCCAGTTTGGAGGATTGCTCTGCCATGTAATTTGCCAGTAATAACGGTAATCTTCTGCCTCTCCTATACTCATGTATGAAATCACGAGCCGTTTGCCCCCATTTTTCTTGGTTTTTAATGTTTCAATTTCAGAAAACGTAAATTCTTCTTCATCAAAAAAGAAGTCCATTATTATAACATCATAATTTGTTTCTGATATTGCAGAAATAAAATCCTGCTTTGATGCAAAGTTTTCAGGATTCAGTAAATACAGAAAATTCCTGGCATCAGCAAGTGAATTAATGTCACTTGTATTAACATTGTAAGGGGCTGGCGGATAATCAGGAATAACATTTAATTCTCTTTCAGGTGCAGCAAATGATATATAACCCTTTGCATTATTCCTGGTATAGGATTCCTCCATTTTTTCATGTGAAAAGCAATAGTCAGTTACCAGTACCTCCACATCGTTCTCCTCGCATACATCAAGAAATACCAGCATATAGTCTTTTTCTATTTTTGGTGTAGCTTCATTATCATTATCGTAACCAAAAAACAAATCTTCACGGCCTGCTCCGTCAATAGAATTTAAATAGGATGTCACCGGATTACCATCAGTATCGCCATTATCTGTTACAAGCTCCTGGCCATTCTGAGGGATAATTATAAAATCAGCATTAAATCCTTTGGCATAATAACTAAGGTTCTGTACAAAATTCCTCATCTCCTGCTTAAAGTAAACATTGTCTTCACTTTCATCATTGCCACAGGATGACCAGATTAATATTGCTGCAAAAAAAATGTGTTTTATAATTTTCATCTCTTGCCGATTTAGCATTAAGTAATTTCCCGGTGTTAATTTAGTGAAAAATTATAATCGGATTTAAATTATGCCGGAAAAAATAAATTGGAGCAATCCAGTCCGTTAACTTCTTATCATATTTATCTTTGATTTGCCAGATCAGGATATAAATAATTTTTTACCCACATATAATCGGGCTCAATATCAAGTATTTTCCTGTAAACCTCTCTTGCCTCACTTAAATTTTGATCTTCACTGTACCAGCGTCCCAGATTTGTTAAAATGAGAAGATACAGCCAGTTACTTTTAAGCTCATCCTCACCTGACTCAAACATACTCACAGCTTTTTCATGATAATATATTGCTTTTTTTAAGCCGCCGCCCAGAATTTTCGGGGTGTAATACTTCATATTACCTAATTCCATCAGTACTTTGGCATTGTTTTTATCCAGTTCCACAGCCTTATTAATGCATTTAACACTTTTAATGCCATAATCAAGAGCCTTTAAAGGATTTAATCCGATTTCAAAACCGTACATCGCTCCTTTAAGTGAATAAATTTCCGCCTTCGACGAATGGTATTTTAACAATATATTAACATTTTTTCTGGCTTTATTGAGATAATAACGCCCTTTATTCTTATCACCGGTTACAATGCAATAGGCTATATATCCATATAATGCATAAGTTAAATCATAGAGGCCCTGGATATTTTTATCCCTTACATATTCTTCTTCCATCTTATTCATATTATACTCCCACAAATCCATTCGTCCGCTTATAAATGCATTGTATATATGTTCATTATAAGATGTTTGTCCGTATAAATATAATATTGATATTGCCGGCAGGATAAAAATCAATAATAATTTTTTAAATGAATAATTTTTAATATCTGATTGGCCGCCCTTTCCAGTTTCCATATTTTACGGATTTATTATAAACAGCTTTAAATACAACAATAATAAAAGCAATTTGTTGAGGTATACCTAATAATATGTGTGTTAATACAGATTGTCTGCTAAGGATGGAAACGATTATTCTCAGTATGACAGAGAGGATTATATAAGTTATGGCAAATAAATAATTAAATGTAAAAAGGATAACAAAAATGCCAAATGAAGTTACAATAGCAAACAATATTGTTAAAAAGATACTGTTCCCAAAAAATGCAGTAACATTTTTTGAAAATCCTTCAATACCCTCTTTGTAATTATTGTACATACGGCACTTTATCTGCCCATTACTCAAAAGCGTTTTGGCAATATATCCCTTTTTTTTAATTGATTTAACTATTTCAATATCTTCAACTTTATGTCCCTTTACTTTTTCATGCCATTGATTCTTCCTGTAAATATCAGCATTAAAAAGCATGAATTGTCCGTTTGCGGCGGACAGTGAGGTATTAGACGTATATTCTATGAGTATTAATGGTAACAATGAAACCAGTATCCAGTTCATTAGAGGGACTGTTAATTTCTCACCCCAGGTAACCATCACTTGCTGTGGAAATATTGAAAGAAGGGCAATCCTGTCTTTTTTAAGATACCCTAAAGAATTCCTGATTAATCCTTTTTCAATGATCACATCGGCATCCAGAAATAAAAAATATGAACCTTTAGCTTTGAGGGATAACTGGTGGCATGCATAATTTTTGCCAAGCCATCCTTCAGGAAGCTCAATTCCCCTGACATAGCTGATCTTCTTATTTTTCTCAGCATAACTCTTCACAATTTCAAGAGTTGTATCCTCCGACATATCGTCATAGACTATAACTTCATAATTCTGATAATCGTGATTAATGATATTATCAAGCAGTTTTCCTATATTTTCATCCTCATTTCTGGCCGGAATTAATATTGAGACCAGATGCTCACCGGGGATCTCCCTGACTGACAACCACTGTTTCGTCAGAAGATTAATAAGGGCAATTAATAGTCTCAGGATTATAAAGCCAAAGATTATATATGAAATGATTATCATTGTTTATTCTTTCTGGCTTTTAATACATTCCATCATAAAATTGTTATATGCCTTTTCTATCTCACTTTGACTAAACGGACCTGAGAATTCAGTCAAATTAAGATTTAGTACAGGCCGCTTGTTTGAAAAATAGTCAGTCAGCACAACCAGAAATATCAGCTGGAATTCCCTATTCGTCCCATCCAGAATCTTTAACAACCCTTTCTCAAATTTTACCGGGAAATGGTATGATGACTGAATTTCTCCCTGGGGATAAAATAACAGAAGATTCTCCGGATCATCTAGCAGGGAAATGCAATAATTTATTGATTCAAGTACTGATTTTTTCTTTTTGGTAACTGAAAAAGCGCCTGCCTTGCTCAGGATCCTGTGCTTTTTCAGCTGCTCTTCCAGCATCATTACATGAAATTTTTTATGAAACATTCTGTAATTAAGATAAACAACAAAAAAACCATCCCACCAGCTGAAATGATTTGCAATAATGACTGCAGGTATATTCCTGAGATTTACATCTGAATTAATATTGATTTCATGAAAATGTTTTTTGAGCATTTTCCTGGTATACTGATTAAATAACCAGACATAAAAAGGTTTATGTCTTGCTTTTATCATTCTTTAGCCTATATACTTAATTATAAAAACAGGTTTAATCCCGAAAAAAATATAAATTGCACCAGTAGCAAATGTATTGAAATCACATTTTGAATATTTATCTTTCCCAGATAGATTATACTTATAAACACGCACGACAATACAAACCAGGATGCATAATTCAGTAACGGTACCTCTCCGCTTAGCCAGTTCCACATTAACATTTTCCCTGCGACAGGTTCAAGTAAAATATCAAAAATCAGCATTATTAGTCCCCCGAATAATATCCTTATTATCACCGGGAATTTAAATCTTTTAATTAAAACAAAAGTGCAATATATTAGTACAAACCAGTTTATTCCGATAATTAAAGGGGTGTTGAGCAACCTGGGCCCCAGAATACTATTATCATAAGTATAACTGCCAAAGATCACTCCTGTATTAACTCCTATTATCTCTGCTATAATGCTCATTATATATATTAACAGCCCAAAGAATATAAACCTGGCACCCCAGTTAAGGTTAAAATACAGAACAAAAAACAAATTAATAAGTATGGTAAAGGGAGTCAGGTATATAAAATATTTGGCAGTAAGAGGTATACTTAAGCCTATTAATCCTATGGCATAATAAATGATAATAAATTTTTTTACCGAATAACCAGTCAGGTTTAAAAAGTTCTTCATACAATCGGCTTATGGGATTTAACTATTCTTTCGGCTACTATTTTTGCTGAGGCAAGGCAAAGAGGAATACCTCCTCCCGGATGAACACTTCCCCCTGCAAAATATAACCCTTTAAATCTACGTATAAAATTCGGATGACGAAAAAAAGCAGCCAGTTTATTATTTGAACTGTTCCCATATAATGCACCTTTATATGATCCGCTGTTTCTTTCAATAGCAGGCGGATCGGCATAATCTTCGTATTCAATATATGATTCGATGTTTGTATCCAGTATATTATTAATCTTTAATATTATGTTTTTTCTTGCTTTTTCCACCAGCTTATCCCAGTCCTGTCCCGTATTATTGGGAACATTAATCATTACAAACCAGTTTTCACATCCGGCAGGAGCATCAGCTGAAATGTATTTTGAACTGATATGAATATATACTGTGGGATCATCATATATTAATTTCCTGGTGAAAATATAATCAAATTCAGTGTTATAATCTCTGGAAAACAATATGTTATGCACTTCCAGGTCCGGGTATTTATTTTTAATACCCCAGAAGAAAATAATTGCCGATGAGGATAATTCCTGTCTTAAAAGATATCCGGGAACCCTTTTTTCACTTAACAACTTATTATAGACTGAGAAAATATCAGCATCACTTATAACAATTTTACTTTTAAAGGTCTCACCACTTACTTTAACACCCTTAATGGTATTTTTTTCTGTAATAATCTCGTTTACCTGCCTGTTAAAACTGAATTTTACTCCTTTGCTCAAAGCTGACTTATATAATATTTCAATAAGACCATACATGCCTTTTTCAGGTATATAAGCACCAAGATTATGCTCCAGGTGGGCAATAAGATTTAATGTAGCCGGGGCTTTATAGGGATTTGAACCGTTATATGTCGCATAACGGTTAAATAATTGTTCTACTCTTTTATCTGTAAACCATTGTCTGTTTTTTTCGACCATGCTTTTAAAAGCATCAAGGGCATGAAAGTTGAGGAATACTTTTATTGCCGCCCATGAAAACATATTTTCAAAAGTTCTAAACGGACTAAAAATGAAAGTCTCCTTTGTCAGATCAAATAAGTACTTGCTTTTCCTTAAAAAGTTCAAAACGTTTTTTCTCTCCTCTCCAGTCTTTTTCTCAACTTCTGCAGCAAAATCAACCGGATTTTTATATGCATTTATTTTTGTCCCGTCGCCGTAAAAATATTTACAGATTATGTCAAGTTGTATAAACCTCAGCTTGTCTCCAATCTTAGCTGCAGCCAATAAATCATCTATTAATTCTGGCATTGTTAATAGTGAAGGGCCGGTATCAAATCTGTAACCTCCTATTTTCTTTTCGTATATCTTCCCGCCCGGACTGTCATTTTTTTCAAATACAATCACCTTATAACCCGAAGCTGAAAGTCTCAAGGCACAAGCTATTCCTGATAAGCCAGCGCCAATTATTATAACATCGTTATCCATAAATGAAGAAACCTTAATTAAATATTAATTGACAATATATAAAATTTCCAGATTTGCACTTTTTAAATAAATCAGCTTTAAATTTATTTCAAATAATTTTATAACGTATTTTTATGTCTGAATAAAATTTACAGGGATCCTTATTTTATAACAGTAAGATATTTGTAAGTTACTCAATATCAAAGTATAACACAATAAAATATAAAATGGGTAAAAGTGTTCTGATAGTGGGAACCGGACTGGGAGGAATAGCAACTGCTTTAAGATTGGTGAAAAGAGGCTATAAAATCCGTATGGTCGAAAAGAATAAACAGGCAGGAGGCCGTTTGAATGAGCTTAATATTGACGGCTTCAGGTTTGATATGGGGCCTACCTTTTTTAGCATGAGCTATGAGTTTGATGAATTGATAAAAGACTGTGATATAAAACTACCCTTTACCCTTAAGGAACTGGAGCCGCTGTATGCTGTTAATTTTACCGGTAATAAAAAATCATATTATATATATAAAGATTTAAACAAATTATCAGAGCAGTTCAGTGACATTGAGCCCGGATTTAAAAACAATATTAAAAAGTACCTTGCTTCCACAGAAAAGTTTTATAAAAGCATTAACCAGCCTGTAATGCATTCCAATTTTAATTCAGCAGCGGACTTCCTTTTTAAATTAACCAAAGTACCGGTTATATTTGCTCCAAAACTTTTTTATAATATGTGGCAGGAAGTATGCAAGTATTTCAAATCCTATGAAGTAAGAACAATAATGTCGCTTGTTGCATTCTTTCTGGGCAGTTCACCCTTTGAAACAATGTCTGTGTACAATATTCTGAATTATACCAAGCTGGTGCATGACGGATATCATATTGTTGAAGGTGGCATGTACAGAATAGTTGAAAGTATGATAAAAATACTGGAAGACAAAGGAGTCAGAATTTCTTATAATACTGAAATTATTGATTATAAAGCAAAGAACAATAAATTATCAGGATTTATTGCCCAGGATGGAAATATGTGGGAATCTGATATTTATGTTATTAATGCAGATGCTGCACTGTTCAGAAATAAAATATTCAAAAGAAATAAATATAATGATAAGAAACTGGCAGGGATGAAATGGTCAATGGCGCCATTTACCATTTACCTTGGGCTTAATACTAAAATCAGCAATATTTACTTTCATCACTATTTTTTAGGAGATAACTTTGAAGAATATTCAAGGAAGGTTTTTAAAAATGCTATAAATCTTGAAAGGCCCTATTATTATGTTAATCTGCTGTCACATATAAATAAGAATTCGGCTCCTGAAGGTTGTGAAAGTCTTTTTATACTGTGTCCGGTTGCCGATCTCAGATTTAAAGCGCACTGGGACGATAAAGAAGAGATTGCAGATAATATAGTCACTGACCTCTCAAGACGCATTGACTTTGATATAAAATCAAAAACTATTGCAAAAGCCATACTTACACCCCTTGACTGGCGAAATATGTTTAATTTGTATATGGGTAGCGGACTGGGACTGGCTCATAATTTTAAACAAATAGGAGCTTTTCGTCCGAAGAATTATGATGAAGTCTATGATAATACCTTTTATGTGGGCTCATCAACCATACCGGGGACTGGCTTACCAATGGCAATTATCAGTTCAAAACTTGTTTTCGAACGCATAATAAATAAATATGGACCTTTATCTTGAAAATGCACTAAAGTGCAGCAAAATTACTGCTAACAATTACAGTACTTCGTTTTCTGCAGGTATAAGAGTATTAAATAGAAAATACAGAAACCAAATATATGCAATATACGGATTTGTAAGGTTTGCCGACGAGATTGTAGACAGCTTTTATGATTTTAACAGGCATGAATTATTTGAAAATTTCAAAAAAGATACATACGAGGCTATAGATAAAAAAATCAGCAGCAATCCTATACTGCATAGTTTTCAATATGTGGTTAACGAATATGGTATAGAAAAAGAACTTGTAGATTCTTTTCTCACAAGCATGGAAATGGATCTGCATAAACATCATTATGATAAATCCCAGTTTAATAAATATGTTGCCGGTTCGGCTGAGGTGGTCGGATTAATGTGTCTGAAGGTATTTTATAAGGACAATGAAAAAGAATATAAAAACCTGAAATACTATGCACAGAAACTTGGAGATGCGTTTCAGAAAGTAAATTTTTTACGTGATATTAAAGAAGATTATAAAGACAGGGGCAGGGTATATTTCCCTGATATAGATTTTAACAATTTTACTTCACAGGATAAACAAAGGATTGAAAATGAAATACGTAACGATTTTAGTAATTCGATATCAGGGATAAAAAATCTTAGAAAGGAAGTCAGGTTCGGCGTTTACCTGGCCTACAACTACTTCATGGCCCTTTTCAGAAAAATTGAAAAAACAAATGCAGAGGATCTGATACAAAAACGAATCAGGATAAACAACTTCAGAAAAACAATATTATTATTTAAATGTTTTATTAAACATAAACTGAATCTTATCTGAAGTTTTGTTATGAACAAGTTAAATCTTAAAATAGAAATAGATATAAATTCCGGCTTCTGCTTCGGAGTAACAAATGCAATTAACAAAGCCGAAAATATACTCCGGCAGAATCATGAACTGTTTTGCCTGGGTGAGCTTGTACATAATGAAGAAGAAATTAAAAGGCTTCAGTACCAGGGTTTGAAAATTATCCATAATGATGAATTGATAAATATTAAAAATACAAAGGTATTATTCAGGGCACATGGTGAACCTCCTGAAAGCTATAAACTGGCAAAAAAGAATAATAATGAAATTATTGATGCTTCATGTCCTACAATTTTAAAAATTCAAAAGCTGATAAAAGAAGCATATCAAAATAATGAGAACATATTCATTTACGGTAAGCATAACCATCCCGAGATTATCGGTTTAACGGGCCAGGTTAATAATAAAGCAGTCGTATTTGAAGATATTAATGAACTTAAATTAAGCAAATTACCTCCAAAGCTTACTCTTTTCAGCCAGACCACAAAAGATATTAATAGATTTTATGAAATTGTAGATTTCTTAAAACAGAAAGGGATAGATGTAAAAGTTCAGAATACTATTTGTAAAAAAGTTTATCACAGGCAAAAAGACTTAATGGACTTTGCAGAAAATCACGATAAAATAATACTTGTTGCCGGTAAGAACTCGTCTAACGGAAAAGTACTGTATAATGAATGCAAAAAGATCAATTCTCACAGCTATTTCATAAGTTCAGTAAAGGAAATTAAAAAAGCATGGTTTGAAAAAAATGATAGTGTCGGTATATGCGGTGCAACTTCAACACCTATGTGGTTAATGAAAAATGTAGGGAAATTCCTGAGTACATTCTAGCAATATCATAATAACAATCTGTGTTTTGTTTATTATTACCTGTCAAGCCACTCTTTAAAATCCCTGACTTTCTCCCTGCTTACAATTGCATCTTCATCAGGCGGGTTTTTAAGAATTATCTTCAAACGACTGTTTGAATAAGCGATAATATCCTTAACTGCATTTATATTAATAATAAACTTTCTGCTAATGCGGAAAAATAATTGAGGATCAATAATTTTCTCTAACTGGTCCAAATAATAGTCTATTGCATAATTTTTTCCTTCCTCTGTACATATAAATGTGCTTTTTTCACAAATGAAGAAATAATCAATCTCATCTGCTGGTATTGATCTGATATGCACCCCCACCTTTATAACAAACCTGTTCTTGTGTTGATGAACCAGCTGACTAATTAATCTGTCATATATTTCATCATCCGGCCTAAATTCTTTCTTTGTTTTTGGTCCAAAATTTAACCTGAACTTTTCTATTGCGGCAGCCAGCTCCTTATAGTCTATGGGTTTAAGCAAATAGTCTACACTGTTTACTTTAAAAGCCCTGATTGTATATTCATCATAAGCAGTTGTAAAAATAACCGGACTTTTAACCTGTGTTTGTTCAAATATCTCAAAACTCAGTCCGTCAGCAAGCTGAATATCCATAAAAATCAAATCGGGGTGAGGATTGGAATTAAACCATTCAACACTCTTTTCAACAGAATCAAGCACTTTTCTAACCTCTATACTGCTGTCATATTTGCTTATAAGCTCAATAAGCCTTTCAGCCGCCAGTTTTTCATCCTCTATTATTAATGTGATCATATTTTGACGAATATATGAAAGGTACCTTAACTTTAAATTTTTTGTCCGATTCTTCTATAATTACAGGTTTGTTACTTAATACTTCATAGCGTGACTTAATATTATTCAGCCCAATCTTTTCCTTGCTTTCTATTATTTTCTTCTTTTGTAAATTGTTCTCAACTACCAAAAAAGATTCTTCATTATATAACTCTATTGTCAACGGCTTATCATCAGATATTATATTGTGTTTAATTGCATTTTCTACTAATATCTGGACAGTAAGGGGAGCAACATAAAAGTCTCCGGCCTTTATTCTGTTTTTTATATCAAGATTGTCACCAAATCTGATTTTCTGCAAATACAAATACGAATCTATAAACTTTAACTCTGTTATAATATCAACTACCTCCTTATCTTTAAATTCCAGAACATATCTGTATACTTCCGAAAGCTGTTTAATAAACTTTTGGGCAACTTCCACGTTCTTTGATACCAGGGTAGATATAGTATTCAGGCTGTTGAACAGAAAATGGGGATTTACCTGGTTTTTTAAAGTTTCATATTGTGCTATAACACTTTCCCGCTTTAGTCTCTCTTCATTTTCTATGGATTTCTGCCAATAGTTCAGAATTCTATTAATATAGAAAACTGAAATAACTATGTAATCTGCTATAGCACTGAGTAATGCTATTGAAATTAAAATATGAATATGTTTAATGATTGACAATTTAAGAATAAATTTATAGAATAAAGCAGGATATATAGTACATACAAGCAATCCGTATCCTAAATACAATATCATTGATTTTAAAAATGCTTTTTTAGGATTCTCAGACCATTCAAATTTTCTTCCTGTATATTTGCCGATGTATTCATTTCCTTTCCAGAATGAAATGCCTATTATTACTCCAAATGTTATGTTAATGAGAAAAGTATGTCCTGATCTTAATAATCTTGATCCTACAAATGAATAAGATATTAAAAATGATATCAAAAAAACTACTATGAAACCTAATATATGATTTATAATTTTTTTTCTATGTAAGATAATGACACTCTTCATTATATATCAATATAAGTTCTGGCATTTTTCCACTAATTGTAAATTGTAATCTTCACCCCAGTTGGGAGAAATTGAGTCAGCCGGTATAAAGTTTTCATATTTCTCTTTTGCAGTTCTCAACAAAGGGCATGCTGCATCCAGTCCACCTCCATAAGCTTCAGGTGTATAGAATAAATTAGTTCCCAATAAATAATAGGGCCTGGGATTATTTTCATTCAGTTCTATTGCCTTTTCCAAAGACTGTGCTGCCTTTGGTGAATAGATCTGTCCCCTTGTCTGAGGATCAGCCATTATTCTCGCCTGGTATAATAATCCCTGTAATGTATACAATTCTGATTCATCCTGTATTAACTCCATTGCCATATCAATATTTTCCTGGGCAATATCAAGATATTCATCAATATTCCCGCTTCCCTGTTGTTTAAATCCAAGTATAACATAAATATAACCTGTGTAATAATAAGGAAGCCATTTATCTTTTTCAGCCTTTGCTATACGTTGAAAAATGTTGGCTATATTATTAAAATCCTCCAGTGATTTTATATTATTCATTGAATCAACAGCATCTTTCATGCTATTATAATAAAGGCTGTCCTGCCCGTAAATACTTAAAGATAAAAAAATAATCGTGTTTACTACTATTTTTTTCATGATTCAAAATTTTAAAAAAGTTAATATTCTATTTAATTGAAATAAACATTGCCAATACAAATGTTCTTTTTGCATAGGGTTCAATTGGATGTGCTTCAAAAATATTATCTGTACCCGGTTCGCTGCTATATGTATAACCAAAGACATTATTAAAACCCGGTAAATTATTTACTGAAAAATGTATTATTGTAAATTTCCCGAACAGCTGTGTAATATAACTGCCGTTAATGCTTAAATTCTGGTATGGTTTTGTTCTGTCACTCAGAAAGTTATCATTGTTAGGATTATAATATGGCCTGCCACTGGCATATTTGTATGTAATACATACCTGGGTGTTAAGTTTTGAAATCCAATATTTAAAAACAGCAGATAAATTGTGGGTTGAAACAAATGTTGGAGTAGCCGGTTCTTCATAATTTTCATAATTTCTTTTTGTATCAATAAAAGAATATGATATCCAGTAATCAGAATTCTTAAAGGTCTTTTTATCTCTCCAGAAGATATCAATCCCCCTGGCCATGCCATGACCTCCATTATTGTAACTGTCTGTTTCAGGTGAATTCAGATAATCGTATTTGACTAATTTCTCATAATCTTTATAATACGCTTCAATTCTGAAAGTACGGTTTTCTTGCTGATACTGAAAATTCATAATATAATGATTTGCCTTTTCAGAACGCAGTTTATTATTAAATTTCAGATAGTCATCCTGAGGCGTCTGGTAAAATATTCCATAAGCAAACGATACCTGGCTCCTTTTAGTAGTCTTATATGCAATTGATAATCTTGGTGCCAGCGTATTTTCATTTAGCAGCGAAGAATGCTCTATTCTGCCTCCTATACGGGCAGCTACTTTGCTCCCTCCTTTTAAATCGCTTTCAATGAAAACTGAAGAAATACTATTGTTAAAATTTAAATCGTATCCAATGCTGTCCTGTACCATATTATAAATCTGGTTAAATTTTTTGCTTAATATCTCACCGCCAAATTTGACTGACAAACTTTCAGTCAGGTAATTTATTAATGATAACTTTGCCTGAAAAGCCCTTATATTGTCTTTTATATAACTATTATCGATATCCATATTTTCCCTGTCATAGTTATAGGTAACTCCTCCTTTTACCATCCATTTATCATTGAGCATATCATTATATGTAGTATTGAGATAGTAATTATTATTTAGTAACTGTATCAAATCATTGGTGTTTGAACTGTAATTAGGGTAATATAAACTACTATGAGAATGGCTCACAGAACTAAAAACCCTAATTATGCCTTCTTCCCTTACTTTTTGTCTGAATACCACTGTCCCGCCGATACTTTCAGGTTCCTTTTCCCAGTTTAGGTTATGTTTGAGAATCTTAAAATAGGGTGTCAGGTTAGTGTAATCCAGCGAACCTGTAATTGACGAGTTATCCCATCTTTTTGTATGAGAAACTCCGCATCCTACTGACAATAATGAAATGCTCGTAACGTCTTCTTCGGCCAGTGCATTTGTATTTAGTATTAATGCAGAGGATAACGCCTGTCCGTATTCAGCAGAGTAACCACCTGTACTAAATACCATTCCGTTAAACAGAAAGGGAGAGAATCGTCCTCTAACCGGAATATCGGGCATTCTTGAGGTATAGGGTGTTTGCACCAGCATACCATCCATAAATGTCTTTGTTTCATAACTGGCACCACCCCTTACAAATAACCGTCCTGTTTCTCCAACTGTTTGCGTACCCGGTAAAGTATTAACAGCTCCGTAAATATCACCCTCCGCACTTGCTGTAGTAACAATATCAAGTGGTTTAAGCAAAACTGACTTCTTTTTGTCACTGGCTTCAAAAAAACCGGCATTTATTACAGCAGCATTTATGGAATTGCTGCTTTCCTTTAGTATGATATCTAAATCCAGTTTAGAGTTATTGAGAATTAATTCTTTTTCAAAATTTGTATAACCCATAAAGCTTATTATTAATATCCTGCTGCCGCTAAGATTTGTTTTAAGCATGAATTGGCCTTCTTTGCCTGAAGTACAGCCCTCATAGGTATTTTTGAAATAAATATTTGCCCCGGTCAGGGGTTCACCTTTTCTGTTTGTGACCGTTCCTGAAATAAAAGACTGGGCTTTTATTCCTGTCAGAAACAAAAAAAGCATAATATATATTAGAAAAATTTTCACGGCATAGTTTTTAAATTCCGTGACAAATATCAATGATTATTGGCGCCCTGAAAAAATTAAGTTGCTGAACTGTTGAAAAAAGGTGTTGGATTGTAATAAATACAATTATTCATATTTTTGGACTATGAACAAAGAATTAGTCATAACAAAGGATGGTTCGCATACACTTTTTGTGCCGGAGTTGAATGAACATTATCACTCAATATTCGGGGCAATACAGGAATCAAAGCATGTATTTATTAAAGAAGGATTGAGTTACATTGACAAAAAAAGTATTTCAATCTTTGAAGTAGGATTAGGAACCGGTTTAAATGCAATGTTAACCTTAATGGAAACCATTCATAATAATTTCCGGATAGATTATTATGCAATTGAAAAATATCCTCTGGATATTAAAACAATATATCAGTTAAATTACCCTGAACTATTAAAATTAAATGAGCAGGAGAAAGAACTTTTTTATAAAATACATAAAACCGCATGGGACACAAAGAATGAGTTTAACAAAAATTTCAGCCTTACTAAAATAAAAAATGATATAACTGAATTTAGTATATCTTTTTCATATGACATAGTATATTTTGATGCTTTTGCTCCTGATAAACAGCCGGAAATGTGGAGCAGAATGGTTTTTCAGAAAATTTATAACAACCTGAACCCTAAAGGCATACTAACCACCTATTGTGCAAAGGGCGGAGTAAAACGAATACTTATGTTACTGGGATACCGGGTTGAAAGTATCCCGGGTCCCCGGGGAAAAAGAGAAATTATCAGGGCTCATAAATCATAAATACCAGGTTATTATTTATGAATTAATCTGTCTCCCCGGGATTCAGAATCACATAATTTTCGTAAAAACTTTGAACATATATTAACATTTAAATGTTAATATTCATTCATGAAAGAATTTCAATCATTTTATTTCTATTCTGATCATAATTTGTATTTTTACTAAAGCAAGAAAACTATGAAACAATTAAAAGAAGGTGATAAAGCTCCTGCCTTTGAAGGCATAAACCAGGATGGTAATGCCATCAGGCTCAATGATTTAAGAGGGAAAAAAGTTATTTTATATTTTTACCCTAAGGATGACACACCAGGATGTACAGCGGAAGCCTGCAGTTTGAGGGATAACTATGCAGAACTGGCTGAAAGGGGTTTCGAAGTAATAGGCGTTAGTCCTGATAACGAGAAATCTCATATCAAATTTAAAAGTAAATACGGTCTGCCGTACAACCTTATTTCCGATACGGAGAAAAAAATTCTAAAAGAATACAGTGCATGGGGTGAAAAAAATATGTATGGTAAAATTGTCGAAGGTGTTTTGCGTACAACCTTTATTATTAATGAAGAAGGAGTTATAGAAAAGGTCTTCACAAAAGTCAATACAAAAGACCATGCACAGCAGATTTTAGAAGGGCTGGGTGAAAATTAACATTTCACTCCCGGAGAATTGCTATTATTAAGGTACGAGGGAACAGCAGGGAGTGAGAAGTAAATTCTAACATACTAATTATTATCCTTAACCTAAAAACTTTAATAATGGCAAAAGAACAAACTGTTGATGAAATTAAACAGCAAAAACTCAAAGCACTGGAACTTACTTTAGGAAAAATCGAAAAAGATTTCGGTAAAGGAAGCATAATGAAGCTGGGAGATCATGCCGTTGAAGATGTATCTACTATATCCTCAGGCTCCATTGCACTTAACATAGCACTGGGTATTGGCGGTTATCCCAGGGGAAGAGTTATTGAGATTTATGGACCCGAAGCATCAGGCAAAACAACATTAGCCATACATGCAATAGCCGAAGCACAAAAGGTAGGGGGAATAGCAGCATTTATTGATGCCGAACATGCATTTGACCGTATGTATGCACAAAAACTGGGTGTTGATGTGGAAAATCTTTTGATATCCCAACCCGATGACGGCGAACAGGCATTAGAGATTACCGATCATCTTATTCGTTCCGGAGCTATAGATATAATAGTTATCGACTCGGTTGCAGCGCTTACACCACGGGCCGAGATAGAAGGAGAGATGGGTGATTCCAGGATGGGCCTCCAGGCAAGATTAATGTCGCAAGCCTTAAGAAAACTTACTGCAAATATTAATAAAACCAAGACGTGCTGCATTTTTATAAACCAGCTGCGGGAAAAAATAGGTGTACTATTCGGTAATCCTGAAACTACAACAGGTGGAAATGCATTAAAATTCTATGCCACGGTTAGAGTAGATATAAGGAGAATAACCCAGATAAAGGAAGGAGAAGATGTATTAGGGAACCGCGCAAGGGTGAAAATCGTGAAAAATAAATTAGCTCCTCCTTTCCGCAAAGCAGAATTCGATATCATTTACGGTGAGGGAATATCCAGGCTGGGTGAAATAATTGACATGGGAGTTGATGCCCAGATTATTACAAAAAGCGGTTCATGGTTCAGTTACGGTGATACCAAACTGGGACAGGGAAGGGAGGCTGTTAAAGCACTTCTGGCAGATAATCCTGAGCTGGCTGAAGAACTACAACAAAAAATTATTGACAACATAAACAAAAAATAACTAAAAGTCATCTGTAACAGGTATATCACTTATATGTGATGTTTCACCCCATGACTCCAGTTTCCATTCTCCATTACCGACAGTAAACCTGTTTATACTTGCATTAAATAGTGAAAAGTTCCTTTTTTTATTTAGCGGTATACCAAATGTATGTCTTATGATACAATCCAGGACACCTCCGTGTGCAACCAGTAATATGTTGTGACCTTTATGCTTTCTGATAATCTTTGCAAGTATTCCTTTAACTCTGTTATATAATTGTAGCTTGCTTTCGCCACCGGGTATTACATATTCAGGATCAGCATGATAGTTTGAAATGACTTCAGGATATTTTATTATAAATTCATCCTTCTTTAATCCCTGCATTACACCTAAATTTATCTCTCTCAGGTCTTTTTCCGTGTATACTCTCATATTTAACTTGCGGGCAATAATCTCAGCAGTATGTTTTGCTCTTTCAAGATTGCTGCTATAAATCACATCATAAGCTTCGCCTTTTAGTATATCAGCAATTGCTTCAGCCTGTTTTATCCCGGGAAGTGTTAGTTTGCTGTCCAGGTGTCCCTGAAACCTGTTTTGAATATTCCATTCTGTCTCCCCGTGCCGTATTACAACTAATCTGGTTATATTATTGCTCATCTGTAACAGCTATATAGTTTCATCATCCCTGTCTCTCAGAAATCCTGGCCCAGGTATCCTTTAATGTTACCGTCCTGTTAATAAAAAGCTTGTCCTCTTCCGAATCAGGATCAATACAAAAATAACCCAGGCGTTCAAATTGAAATTTATCTTCTGGTTTAAAATCTTTGATAAATGGTTCAATGTATCCTGTAATGGTTTTTAATGAATCAGGATTCAGGTTGGATGTAAAATCCTTGCCTGGCTCAAAATCATATGGATCTTCCTTTTTAAATAAGCGATCATATAATCTTATTTCTGCTTTAACAGCATGCCCGGCTGACACCCAGTGTAATGTCCCCTTAACCTTTCTACCGTCAGGAGACTGACCTCCCTTTGATTCAGGATCATAAGTGCATACTAATTCTGTTATTTCCCCTTTCTTGTTTTTAATAACATCCTTGCATTTAATAAAATAAGCATATCTTAACCTTACTTCATTGCCCGGAGATAAGCGAAAGAACTTCTTAGGGGGATCCTCCATAAAATCATCCTTTTCAATATATATTACACGTGAAAAAGGAATTTTTCTGTTTCCCATACTTACGTCCTCAGGATTATTCACCGCCTCTAACTCATCAGTTTCACCTTCAGGATAATTTTCAATAACGACTTTTAAAGGATTGATGACGCCTAAAATTCTCTGGGCCCTTTTATTCAGATCTTCTCTCAGGCAGTATTCCAGTAGTCCGATATCAATTACATTTTCACGCTTTGCAACACCAACACGCTCAGCAAAATTCTTAATTGATTCGGGAGTATATCCTCTTCTTCTTAGTCCCGATATGGTAGGCATTCTGGGATCATCCCATCCATTTACGTAACCTTCCCTGACCAGTGACAAAAGCATTCTCTTGCTCATAACCGTATAGTTAAGATTAAGCCTTGCAAATTCATATTGTCTGGGTCTGTAACCGGACGGATCATCCAGAATATTGTCCAGGCACCAGTCGTATAATGGCCTGTGTACCTCAAATTCCAGGGTGCATAAGGAGTGTGTAATACCCTCAATATAGTCTGACTGCCCGTGTGCCCAGTCATACATCGGGTAAATACACCACTTATCACCTGTGCGGTGGTGTGAAGCATGTTTAATTCTGTAAATTACAGGATCACGCATATGCATATTAGGAGAGGCCATATCTATTTTTGCCCTGAGAACTTTCGATCCGTCAGGAAACTCACCATTTTTCATTCTCTCAAATAAGTCCATGTTCTCTTCTACCGAACGATTCTTAAACGGACTCTGTTCTCCTGCACGTGTGGGCGTACCTCTTGTAGCTGCCACTTTTTCAGCGCTGCTCTCGTCAACATAGGCGATCCCCTTTTTAATAAGTTTAACTGCCCACTGGTATAACTGATCAAAATAATCTGAAGCATAATATTCTCTGTCTTCCCAGTCAAAACCCAGCCATCTAATGTCCTCCTTAATGGATTCAACATATTCGACCTCTTCTGTTAAGGGATTGGTATCATCAAAGCGCAGATTGCACTTTCCATTATATTTCTCTGCCAGTCCGAAATTTAAACATATAGCCTTTGCATGCCCTATGTGCAAATACCCGTTAGGTTCGGGCGGGAACCTTGTATGAACCCGGCCGTTATGTTTGCCTGTTCTTATGTCATTCTCAATAATTTCTTCAATGAAATTCAGTGATTTGTTGTTCTCTTCTTTCCCCATTATAACAAAAATTAATAATAAGCTTAATTCCTGTAAATATTTCAAAATGCAAAAGTAACTATTTTTAAGTTAGATGATTCTGAATATTAACAGAAAGATTTCCTTCTTATTGCCCGGAATTAGAGTGCTAAAAAAAATCCCGATCGCTCCAGACCGGGATTTCTTCTGTGAGGATTTCTATTGTTTGACAAATTTGGTACTTACAATTCCGTCAGCAGTATCAAGAGTTATGAAATAAACTCCTGATTCAAGGGAAGAAACATCTACAACCTTGTGACCGGTATGCAGGAATTCCAGTGATCTGATCCTTTGTCCGATTATGTTTGTAATTGTAACCTGTCGTATTTCCGGATATTGTATTGTAATCATGTCATTAGCCGGATTTGGAAAAACACTCATAAAGACATCGTTTACCTTTCTTACCGAGCTGGCAGTAGCCCAGCCAAGGTTATCAACGTGATTTATTGATCCTGCAGTCCTTGCCTCGTCAGGAAAATCAGTGAAGAAAACCAAAGCTGGATATGTGTACCCGATAGCGTCTGATAAGTCAAATGTCAATAACTCCCATTCGCCGGTCACAGTATTTGAGACCTTCACCTCTACAGCAGGACCTCCATCAGTGCTTTGTTCTACTTTCATGCCACAGGGACTTATAATTTCCTTATACACCATCATTTGCATGGTATGTTGATCAGCTGTAAATTCCATAACACCATAAGCTGTTGAGACTGCTCCTGCCCATTGGTCAGCAGTTTCATTAACAATGTGCTTAGCGCAGTAATCCGAAGTGTTAATCCCGCCTTCATCCGGATTATCTACAAGGGTGAGATCTTCAGGAGCATCCGGGTTATTGGCAAAAGAGATCCAGTTTGTATCCTCTTCCGGCGTTTCAAAGTCCACGGGCAGCGCATACTGGGCTGTAACTCCGATTGTAAATAACGCAAGTAATAATAAAGTAATGGTTGTTTTCATAGTTTATAATTTAAGTTAATAATTAGAAAGTTAATGATTTAATAAACATGTTGTTAGTTGTTGCCTCCTTTCTTATTTTAATTTTATATAATTATTGCTTGACTAGCTTAATTGTTTTAATTTCCTTATTATTTAGTGTTAGCCTGGCAAGGTAAATACCAGGTTCCATGTTTTCTTCATCGATCTTACAACTATACCATCCGGGATTAACTTTATCATGGATTAGGGTATATTTAATTTTTTTACCAACTAAGTTATAAATATCTAATTGAACCTGGGATGCCATGCCAGTTTTAAATTTAATAATAAAGCCTGAAGCAGAAGGATTTGGAAATACTGAAATATCATCATCCGAGTATATTTCCTTAACTGAATAAGGATAATAGGTAATCCCAATTGCATCCATCATAGGCTGGATTTCAGGGTTTGACATAAAAAGATCCCATAATAACTGGCTCCTGTAATTTTCAATCATCAGTATTATAGGTCCCTGGTCAATAGCAAGGTATGAATCTGCGAACCAGTTCCGCTGCTGATTGAAGGCATCTGTAAAGCCCATCCATCCCCATATCTTGGCCCCCAGATTTCTGTAAAAATGCTTCAGCGCCAGCATTGATTCTTCCGGGGTATAGGGAATGGAGGAAAGTGCAGCAGTAGGTGTAATGGTACCGTTGTCATTGGAGGAATATGGTTCATGGGCACGGTATCCATCAGGATCATCACTGGCGGTCAGCCCCCAGCAGTCGGCGCTGTATCCTGTAAAGCCCTTTGGATTGTCTTCACAATATGCCTGGTTTATCAGGGAATGATTCCGGTTCTGCACAAAGTAGTATACATGATCATCCTTTTTATCCCGTGGATCAAATCCCAGGAAAGAGTAGTGAGAGAAAAACAGTGGTCCCCCATAATCCCAGCCAACATAGAGCTTATGGCCATAAAAACTTTTCCCGTTCACGTAGCTTGAACTTGCCTCCCATCCGGTATTCCAGAGGCTTGCCGGAACGCCATACGTGGGTGAGGCAATGGCAAGGAGATAGACTATAGCAGCTTCATTCCATCCCGTTACCTTCATATTCATCGTCCAGTCGTAGTTAGGGGACCAGTGCCAGTAGATGGCAGAGGAACCGTCTCTCCTGTACCAGTCCCATTCGATCTCTTCCCACAATTCAGTGGCCAGCTGAACGATCTGCTGCTCCTCTGCACTTGCACCATCGAAATATTCTCTTATTGTCAATAATCCCTGGGCAACATAGGAAGTCTCAACAATATCCCCACCATTGTCATAGGTACTAAAGGGGATGACATCGCCTGTATTTCCGTTTATCCAGTGGGACCATGCACCATGAAAGCGATCTGCATTAGAAAGGAAGTCCAGAATCTTCAGGATCCTTTCCACCCCTTCCTGGCGGCTGATAAATCCTCTTTCAATCCCAACCGGAATAGTCATTAGTCCGAATCCTGAACCTCCCGAGGTAACGGTGTTGCCCGAAGTATTCCTTTCACGGGCCATTCCGGACGCTTCCTGTGCAAAATCCCAGAAATAGCGGAAGGTATATCTCTGCACCATATCCAGTAGCTCCTCATCTGTCATGGCATGAGTTGTGTCACTTACAGCCACGGACGGATCGGAAGGCTTATCTGCTTCACCCAGGGCTATCACCCTGTAGGTTGCCGCCACCGTATCCCCGAGATCCTTTACCCAGTCCACATAAATGCGTGTATCTTTGTCCACCTGTTCCAGAGTCGAGTAATTTGAGCCTCCGTTAAGAGAGCGCTCGATCTCGTAACCGAACCGGTATGATTCCTCATTATGATCCCATGAAACTTCGATATGGCATTCGTAAGCTGTTGCACTAACCACCTGCGGGGGTGCTAACGGGGGGTAGGTTCCGTCTCCCTTGTTAACCCTCATATTGTCTACCAGCAATGTATGTTCAACACCATCGCTGGCGTTCTGGGCAAATCCTATGGTTTTTATTATTGTGTAGTCAACCCCGTCACCCGACTCCAGAAAATATGACATGGGTATCGTTATTCGCGTCCAGGCACCGGCGGAAATATCTTCTGTCCAATCCGATATGGATAGAAAGACGCTTTTCCTGTTAGTAATATCCTCCATGAATACTGAAGGCAGATCCTGTGCGCTGATCCCTTCAATGCTGTAAACCCGGAAGGCCAGTGTATCAGTATCACTGATATCCTTCTCTTTCCATTGATCACCTGCGGCGATGGCATACCAGTTTCCACCTGAAACGGAGCGCCACTTCAGCCTGAGTGAATTTACTCCCTGCTGTGCAGGTATTACCGATTCGACAGGAAATTTGCGCAGGTCGGGTTCAAGCTTTCTTTCCAGTTCACTAGGAGCAGTCAATTCCATCCAGCTGTAATCGTAATAGTCTGAATTCGGACTATCCTGGAAATATAAATATGTCTGTGCAAGTGCTCCTCCTGCTCCCACAAGGATCAGGAAAACGATAAATAACACATTGTTTCTTAAATTGAATTTCATAGCTAATTATATCTAAATGTGAAACCTGCTTCTTTCAGTCTTTGCGAGTCAGGGCCGATCAGTACTTTAAAGTCCCCGGGTTCAGCTATATAATCAAGGTTCCCGTTAATGAACTTCAGAGCTTCAATGGTAATTGTAAATTTTACTGTTACCTCATCACCTTTTGCCAGCAAAATCTTTTTAAAGGCTTTTAATTCCTTTACCGGACGGGTAAGGCTTGCAACCATATCTTGTATATAGAGCTGAACAATCTCCGCTCCGTCAAAATTGCCTGTGTTCCTGAGGGATATTGATACTTTAATCGTATCATTCTTTCCCATAATTGTATCGCTTAGCTCTATATTCCCATAATCAAAGCTTGTATAGCTCAGCCCGTATCCAAAAGGGTAAAGAGGTCCATTGGGAACATCAATATATTTAGTTGTATACTTATAGAATTGATCAAATGGCCTTCCGGTGGATTTTGTATTGTAATACACCGGTACCTGCCCAATATTCCTGGGTATACTCATCACCAGCTTCCCGGACGGATTACATGTTCCTGAAAGAATATCGGCAAGGGCCTCTCCGCTACGGGTGCCTAAATGCCAGGCATAAATAACAGCCCGGGCCTTTTCATTCAATTCAGGGAAAGTTAAGGGACGTTCAGCCATGATCAGTACAACAACCGGCTTGCCGGTCTCAATAAGTGCCATTGCCAGATCCTCCTGGATTCCCGGAATATCAATAATAGAGCGGCTGGCGGCCTCCCCGCTGTGTTCCTGGTCTTCACCTATGGCAAGAATAACAACATCAGATTTTTTCGCAAGGTCAAGTGCTTCTTTGAATCCCGATCTGTCATCGGAATACAAATCACACCCTTTTGCATACCTTATTTCAGAGTTTGTAAACTTCCTTTTCAGCCCCTCAAGCAGGGTTATAACCCTGGCATGATCTCCGGCGGCATGCCAGCTTCCAAGCATATCCAGCTGGTTGTCCGCCAGGGGTCCGATTACAGCTATTATTGCAGGGTTGGAGAGGGGCAGGATTTTCCTGCCGTTTTTATTTTCATTTTTCAGCAAAACAACTGATTCCCGGGCCGAAATCAGTGCATGTTCCATAATTTCATCAGAATAAACAATATTATCCTCACGGGCCTTATCGAGATAACGATATGGATCATCAAACAGTCCAAGCCGGAATTTCAGCCTTAGGACCCGTCTTACTGCAACATCAATTGCTGCAATATTAATTTTCCCTTCCTCAAGGGAACGTGACATATAGCCAGAGTAGATCCCGGACTGCATATCCATATCAACTCCTGCAGTAAGGGCAAGTTCTCCTGCATGCTGTGCATCCTCTGCTACCCCATGGTTCTGCAGCTGGTTAATACCATCGTAGTCAGAAACAACCAAACCTGTGAAGCCCCACTCTCCCCTCAAGATGTCAGTCATTAAATATTTGCTTGCTGTTGCCGGAACCCCAAAGAGGTCATTGAAAGAAGCCATTACAGTTGCTGCACCTGCTTTCACACCCTTCTGGTATGGAGGCAGGTAGTCCTGCCGGAAGGATATTTCTGACATATCGACCGAATTGTAGTCCTTTCCTGCAACAGGAGCGCCGTAGGCGGCAAAATGCTTGACACATGCTGCCAGAGTATTGGAATCTGCCAGATCACTGCCCTGAAAACCCTTTACACGTGCTTCCGCTATACAACCTGATAAATACGTGTCCTCACCAAAACCTTCAGCAACCCTGCCCCATCTTGGATCCCTTGAAATATCAACCACAGGTGCAAAAGTCCAGTTCAACCCGGATGCCGCTGCTTCTTTTGCTGAAAGTTCCGCACTTCTCTGCATCAGCTCAAGATTCCAGGAACAGGCTTCTGCCAGTGGAATGGGGAAAATAGTCCTGTGTCCGTGGACCACGTCGTATCCGAACAACAATGGAATTCCCAGACGGGCTTCTTCAACGGCGATTTTCTGAAGTTCCCTGTTATATTCAACAGTATGGGCGTTGAAAATATTTCCGCATTTCCCTTTACGTATATCCTCCCTGTACTTCGGGTTCATTACAGGACCTGTTACATCCCAGCTGCTTGTATACATAGTGAGCTGTCCAAGTTTTTCCTCAAGTGTCATCAGCGATAAGACTGAGTCTACTTTCCGGTTAAGCAGGACATCAGCACTGCGATCATTTTTTTTTGTCCCGCAACCGGAAAAAATAAAGGCCGCCAGTATAATCCCGGAAACAGTAGTAAAAGGTTTGTTCATATTTATATAGTATTTCCTATTTATAGCTAAATCCCAGTTTATCCAGTCCATTCTGCACTTCTTCATTTTTCATAAACAGATCCCAGAGCAATCCGCTCCTGTAATTTTCGATCATAACAACAACCGGCCCCTGGTCAATAGCCAGGTATCTTTTTGGAAACCAGTCATATTCAAGGCTGAATGCATCATAGAAACCAAAGGGCCCCATTAACCTTGCTCCCAGTGAATCATAGAAATACCGTGCTGCCATCATAGACTCTTCCGGTAAATACGGAAACGATGAGAGGGCGGCAGTAGGTGATATCACTCCAATATCCCTCGATGGAGCATGTGCTGAATACCGTACAGGAGCCTTCTCAGCCACTTCCTTCTTCCTGTCAGCATCGGCTTCAATAACACTGTTATCAACTGAGTAACTGGCTGTCAATCCCCAGCAATTCTTACCATATCCCTTATATCCTTTTGGATTTTCAACACAATACAGGTAATTAATTTTCACATGATTCAAATTATGTTGCCAGTAGTCCGAGTAAGAATCCTTCAAATTACGAGGATCCAATCCCAGGTATGAAAAATGAGACCAGAAAAGCGGACCTCCGTATTCCTTACAACCATTATGATTCATATCAAGGAGCAAATCATAGGCATAATTATTCCCATTGATCTTTCCCCCTCGTGCCCAACCGGAGTGGTATGCCTGCGCAGTTATTGGATGTGCCTGGGAGGAAGCACCAAGGACATATGTAATCAGGCATTCGTTATAGCCCCTGATCTGAAAATTCATTTCCCAGCCGTATTGGGATGACCAGTGCCAGTAAAGTACTGGTTCACCATCCTTCTGGTACCAGTCCCATTCAACACCCTCGATAAGTGAGATAATGCGCTTCTTTAATTCATTCTCCAGAGCAGATTCATCATTTAAATATTGCCTTACAGTAAGTAATCCCTGAACAAGATACGAAGTCTCAACAATGTCCCCTCCATTATCCTTGGGGCTGAATGGTTTTACTTTCCCGGTCTCTCCGTTAATCCAGTGTGGCCATGCTCCATGGAAGCGATCACACTTCTCCAGGAAACTGATAATCTTTGTCAGCTGTCTTATCCCCTTGTCTCTGGAAATAAATCCCCTTTCAATACCAACTATAATAGCCATAAGACCAAAGCCTGATCCGCCTGAAGTAACAATGTTCTTATCGTTCTGGGGATATATCCCGTCTGCATGGAACCTCTCCCTTGCCATACCTGACACGGGCTCAGCACCATCCCAGAAATACTGGAATGTCTTATACTGAATGGTATCAAGAAGCTGCTCATCGGTCAGTGCCGGCATTTCACCCTGAACCATATCGTTTTTTTTGCCTGGGATCGGCCTGGTACAGGAGAATAGTATTACTACGGATATTAGTATATTCACCATAGGATTCATCCTCATATTTTTTGATCCGATCATATATCAGATACTAATTCTTGCAATAATATCCGGTTTACCAGCCCGGATTCTGTTCCAGGAGGCCACCGCTCAGGTCAACCTCGGATTGCGGTATGGGATACCATTCATGTTTTCCAACCTTGAATCCGTATTTTGCAAGCACCGTTGCCGCCCGTCCTGTTCTGAGAAGGTCCCAGTACCTGTCCTGCTCACCTGCAAGTTCCAGGCGACGTTCTTCCCAGATTTCTTCGATAGTGGGATTGCTTATTGGCGAAAGCTTGGCACGGGCTCTCACCCTGTTAAGCGGAGTTGCAGCATCGCCGCCTGTATGAAGAGCCGCTTCCGCATTTATCAGAAGAATATCAGCAAATCGGAGGATCCTTACGTTCTGATCGCAGCCATACCATATTGTTACCTTTGGAATCCTTGTTGGTACATACGCTTTGCCATTATACCGGGGAATACCATCAATTCCTTCTATCAAGTCAACTCCTTTAATTGTATCACCATCCTCGGTAACATTTCCTTTATAAATAATAGTTACTTTTTTCCTTATAGTATCACCCGCTGTGTCAAATGCATCGGCAAGTTCATCTGTGGGGACGAACCATCCCCAGCCAAACTGGCCTCTTACGGCCTGGCAATCAGCAAACTGGCTGTTGGAGAGTTCATTTTCACCAGGTACCTGGGTGGCTACAATTTCAAATAGTGATTCCTCATTGAATTCCTGTTCAGGCCTGAACAGCTGATAGAAATCCGGGTGAAGATCAAAGGGCCCATTATTTATGATATCATCCGATACCGATTTACACTCTGACCAGTCTTCCCGGTACATAAGAACTTTTGCCAGCAATCCCTTTGCAGTCCACCTTGTTGCACGCCCGAATTCACTTGAAGGTACTGTTTCCGGCAGATCGGGAATGGCCTCCCTCAGATCTGTCTCAATGAAGTTCCAGGTATCTTCAAGTGTTGTCCTTATTAAACCTTCAGGTCCCGCAGGAACCTCTTTAATAAGGGGAACCCCTCCGAATGCCCTGACAAGGTAATAATAATGGAAAGCACGCATGTATTTGGCTTCGGCAATCATCCTGCTTTTAACAGATGCACTCATTTCAATATCCGGAATATTTGTAATAACCTGGTTGGAAAGGTTAATACCTTCATACCGGCCGGCCCAGAAATCACTGATCTGGATCTGAGTCTTGGTATGCTGAAAATTCACATAATCATTTGCCCATGAACCATCCCCGGGACTGCTTCCTTTAATTATTTCGTCTGAAGGAAGGGATCCGAGAATGAGATAGTTGAATGCCGAGATATCCCAGGATCTCAGGTAGCCATACATTGCATTTACAGCTTGCTGAGCATCCTCCTGGGTTTCAAAGAATTTCTCCTCGGGTATTTTACCTTCTGGCGGGAATTCCAGGTAATCCTCGCAGGATATCAGCAATCCAAGTCCTATTATCAATAAAACAATATATTTTTTCATGACTTCTGTTTTTAAATTATGGTTCATAAATTAAAAATTCAGGGTTAAGCCTACTGAGATGATCCTGGACAGGGGATAAACCCCGTAATCCATACCTGCTGTTGTCGGTTTCCCTCCCGGAACTTCCGGGCTAAACCCATTATATGAGAATACAGTAAGAGGATTCTGCGCACTTACGTATATCCTGAGCGATTCGAATGAAATACGGTCTGTAATACTTTTGGGAATAGTGTAACCCATCTGTATGTTACGTATCCTGAAATAAGCTCCTGTTTCAACAAAGAAAGTACTTGGAAATGCATTTTTCCCACCGGCCACATCAGCTGACGGGTAGGTATCACTCGTTCCTTCTCCGTGCCACCTGTTTTCAGCAAAATCTGCATCATAATTCTCATTACCAAAGCGGTTTACCCTTTTAGCATTGTAAATCTTATTGCCGCCGACACCATGCATTTCTACAGAAAAATCGAATTGTGCATAAGTGATGCCTATGTTAAAAGCATATAATACTTTTGGAGTATAGCTTCCATAGGGGATCCTGTCATTATCGTCAATAATGCCGTCACTGTTTTGATCCACAAAGCGAAAGTCACCGGGTACGGCATCAGGCATGATCAAATTTCCGCTGCCATCCGTATAATTATTAACCTCGTTGAAATTCTGGAAAACTCCGTCCACCTCCAGAACATAAAACTCACCGACGGGGTGTCCCTCCTGTGTATAGGTTGCAAGTGCACCATTAAAAGCATCAGCATCGTAAAAAGGAAGGGTGCCCGGCTCAAGCCGTAAAATTTCATTATGGTTAAATGAGAAATTACCTCCAAAATAATAGGAAAACCTGTCTGTCACTTTCTCGTTCCAGTTTAGGACAAGTTCAAAGCCTGTATTCAGGATATCAGCATTATTATCAAGATAGCTCCTGCCAGATGTTCCGGATGTTCCAATCAAAGGAACCGGGAAAATTGCTGCATCTGTCATTCTGTGATAATAACCCAGCTCCATGTTTAGCCTGTTATCCAGCATTAGTACCTCTATACCCGCATCCAGTTCTTTCACAGTCTCCCAGCGCAGGAGAGGTTCCACAAGCGAAGTGATGGATGCACCCGTGGAAACTGTTGAACTCCCGAACGGGCCATATACAATGGAGTATCCACCCCAGTTGTTGACTGTAACTGTAAACTCGTTCTGAGGGATCTGGTTATTACCCAGGACGCCCCAGCTTGCTTTAGCTTTAAGGAAGTCGATGAAGTTAATGTTATCGAAAAAACTCTCTTCCGATATCACCCAGCCCAGGCCAACCGAGGGGAAGGTTCCCCAACGCTCTTCCCTGGGAAAAGTTGATGAACCGTCACGCCTGAATGTTGCTGTCAAAAGATAACGATCTTTATAAGAATAAAACAACCTTCCGAAATAGGATGTACTTCTTATCAGTGATCCCCAGTCGTCTGCACTCAGGTCATCAATTGATCCGTTACTCAGATAGAGGGTTGATTCGGTAAAGAAGGGAACCTGACTGGTGGATCCATGCAGGCCCTGACTCTTAAATTGTATTAAAGACAATCCAACCATCGTATTTAGGCGGTGATCACCAAAAACCAGTTTATACGTGGCTGTATTATCAAATGTGTAATTAATGTCCTGTGTGCTGGATTTGGTCAAATGGGAAAGAGTATCATTCTGTGTAACTGAAACCCAGTGCACTGGAGTGTATTCTCTTTTCTGAGTATAGTTTCCGTCAAGTGTAAAGGAGCTCCTTACTGACAGGTTCTTCAGGGGCATGATTTCAGCATAAATATTTGCCAATGTTTTCAACCCCTGGGTAACATTGTTGTGATATTCAATAGTGGCCGCGGGATTTGAGAAGTTGCCAAACCCAAGTAAAACCGGATCACTATAGGTGTCTTCATCAACCTTTGGTTTGAACGCAGGCGGTGCAATAAAGGCCTGTCTAAGCACATTTGCTGTGCTGTCGATTCTCCAGCCGCTGACGGTAATCCCGAAACCGGCTTTTAATATTTTGTTTACCTTTATGTCGGAAGTCCCCCTCAGATTGACACGGTTATAGTCATCGTTCTTTACAAGTCCCTCCTGGCTTGTAAGCCCGACACCAAAATAGTAATTTGACATCTCACTGCCTCCTGTGATATCGATATTGTGATTGTGTATCAGGGCCGGATTCAGAATTTCCTCAAACCAGTCTGTATTATCAGTATATGTGTTTGGATCAAATGGAGTGGAGATTGTTCCCCTGTCTTCGCCTACGGCTAGTTTTTCATTTACCAGTGTAATATACTGGTCTTTATCAGCAAGATACAGAAGGTTGGAAACCTGCTGGATGCCTATGTAACCGGAGTAGTTGAATTTCGCGTTTTGATACTTCCCTGCTTTCGTAGTTATGATGATCACGCCATTGGCTGCCCTGACGCCATATATAGCTGCAGAAGAAGCATCTTTAAGAACAGTGATGGTTTCAATCTGCTGTGGAGACAAAAAGCTGATATCATCAACAAATACATTATCAACTACATAAAGCGGACTGGCATCGGAGCGAACCGTACCCAGGCCCCTGATACGAATGGTTGCTGGTCTTCCCGGGTTTCCATCATTGGAAACCTGCAAACCTGCAACCTTTCCCTGTAAAGCCTGTCCGACATTGGGTACGGCTTGCCTGGTAATCTCGTCTGACCTGATAACTGAAATCGTACCTGTAACATCTTTGACTGCAGCAGTACCATAACCAACCACCACAACCTCGTCCATGTCAAAGGCGGTCTCATTGAGCTGGACATTAATGGTAGTCTGTCCGGAAACATCAATTTCCTCGGTCTGGTATCCTATGAAACTGAATACAAGCACGGCGTCACCAGGGACAGAAATCGCATATACACCGTTGAGATCGGTTATTGTACCCTGCATGGTACCCTTCACCATAACTGTAGCCCCTGGTATCCCCTTATCATTCAGGTCTGTCACCCTGCCGGTTACTTCTATGGCCTGCTGGGCAATAACAAGCATTGCAGGAAGGGTGAAGAAAATTAGCAAGAATAGTTTTTTCATAGTTTATAGTTTAGAATGAATTATTGTTGGTTTTTCAGAGAATTTATAAAACAAGTTCTATAAATTCATTCTGATAACAAAGTAAATGATTACACCTTTAATGCTTGCTTGAGAATGTAGGTATCCACAGGACTCATTTTTAACTCACCTTCTCCGGATATACGTTTAATTAAGTATATGATAGACAATAATTTAAATTATCATCATTATTTAAGTTTTTGTAATATTTATTTTTATATTTATTGAAGTTTTTAGTGTATTATTGTAGTGTTTTTTTATGAAAAATAGTACTTTTTTACTAAATATTCAATTAAAATCCGACCGGAGGTTGTTCTATGCAAAAGATTTTTTTTCAGAAAACTATCTCCATTATCACCTGCCTTTTAGCAGCTGAAATTATCATTAACAGTCAACAACATGATCCATACACTATCCGCAACTTCACGAAAAAAGAGTACAGAGCTGAAAGTCAGAACTGGTCAATCACCAGGGATCAGAATGGTTATATCTATGTTGCTAACAATATCGGATTACTTGAGTTTGACGGAGTTGAATGGAAATTCTATCCGGCTCCAAACGGAACTGTAATACGCTCAGTTGCAGTTGACCATCATAACAGGATATTCACAAGTGGATACAGAGAAATTGGGTACTGGGAGAGAAACCAGACTGGAGAACTGGCATATAAATCACTGAATCAAATAGCAGAACCGCTTTTCAGCCAGAATGAGGAATTCTGGAATACAGTGATTATTGGTAGCAGGGTATACTTTCATTCTTTCTCCTCAATCTTCATTTATGATTTTGAAAAATTCATCGCAGTCAGAACAGATGCACCTGTTAACTCAATAAGCGTTATTAACGGGAAATTATGCGCACATATATCTCTTAAGGGTTTGTATTTGCTCGAAGATACCCTTCTTGTGCCTTTCCTTGTTTACCCGGAGCTGAAAAATGACATAGTTTATTTTTGCACTCCCCTTAAGGATTCAAGCCTGCTGATAGGCACAGCATCAGAGGGATTATTCCTCTATAAAGACAACAGATTCTTCCCTTATCTGAAAGAGTGGAAGGACTTTTTTTCTGAGAATAAGATTAACCGGGGCGAGGTGGCAGAAAATGGTAACATTATAATAGGAACCCTGCTTGAGGGGATTATCATTTTTGATAATAAGGGTAATTTTTTGCATCACATAAATAATACCAGAGGATTGCAGAATAACACAGTTCTGGGTATACATAGTGACCTTGATAATAATATCTGGATTTCGCTGGATCAGGGAGTGGATTTTATATCATTCCTTGTGGATCCTTCATATAACCTATACAGGCATGAAGAAGTCGGTGCGATATATTCTGCTGCAGTTTATAAAGGAGATTTATACCTGTGTTCCAACCAGGGTGTATTCTATCGTAACCTGAAAAATGACGGGCAGGAATTCCGAATCATACCAGGGACACAGGGACAGGCCTGGAGTTGTGATGTATATAACGATCAGTTGATTGTCAGTCATAATAACGGGACTTTCAGGATCGATAATCATATTGCCAGGAGAATCTCAGATGTAACAGGGGGATTCAGTGTAATCAGAAACACCTTAAAAAATAATGTTCTGGTGCAATCAACCTATTCAACTATTGTCTTCTATGAATATCTCAATGGAAACTGGCAGTATAAATATCATCTCCCCGGGTTCAGTGACCTGATCAGGTATATCGAACTGGATCATCTTAATAATCTTTGGGCCAGCCATATGCACCGGGGAATCTACCGGCTGCAACTCAATGACAGACAGGATTCTATAATACAGATACAATATTTCGGAGATTCAGTATTCGGGAAGGATTATGATATACAGGTATTTAAAATCGAAAACAGGATAATATTTACAACAGGGCAACAGGTATATACATTTGACGATTTAAATGACAGTATAATACCATACATTCAGCTGAACAATGAACTGGGAAGATATGCAGAATCTCACCGTGTCGTTCCCGGTCCGGATCACTACTACTGGTTTATCAGCAAAACAGGTATTGCTCTTTTCGAAATTTTTAATTCCGGTGTTAAAAAGATTAAAGAATATCCGTCAGACCTGTTCAGGGAGCATTTTATTTCCGGATATGAGAATATCTTTCCGCTTGATGAAAAGGAAGGCCTGCTGTGTCTTGACAACGGTTACGCGGTTCTGCGGGCGGGACAACCGGATTTTTCACTCCTGATAGAGGATAAGAAATTGATATTGAATAGGATTGTGATAAGCGGACGAACCGGGAAAAGTGAAACACTGCCACTGGATAGCAGGATAATAAATATCCCCTTTAATAAAAACAGCCTAACCCTTTGCTTTGCTTTCCCAATATACTCAAATGAGCCTGTTGAGTTCCAATCTTATATTGAGGGCCTCGATAAGGAATGGAGCGAGTCCCTGGATAAACCGGTTTTCAACTTTGCCCGTATACCTGCCGGAGAGTATATAGTTCATATAAAAGCATTTAATAAATGGAAAAAAGAAAGTATAAATGAACGGATTATTCTCCATGTTTCCCCGCCCTGGTACCTCGAGACTTTTAGTTTCATTATTTATGGGTTTGTATTCCTGCTCATGGTATTTATTGCACGACAAATTATCGTTCAGAGGATCAGAAGCAGGGAAAGAAAAATCAGGGAATCCAAGGAAAAAGAACTTATCACTTTAAGAAACGAAAAGTTAGATGCCGAATTGTCATTTAAAAGCCAGGAACTTGCAACCTCAACAATATCAATTCTAAAGAAAAATGAATTTCTTCTTGAATTGAAAGAGACTATTATGAAGCAGAAAGAGGAACTGGGTGACCACATTCAGGATAAATATCATTCCCTTTTAATTAAGAAAATTGATAACAATATTTCCAGTATGGATGACTGGAATGTCTTTGAGATCCATTTTGAAAGGGCACACGAGAAATTTCTACAGAAAATGATGAACAGATACCCACAGTTAACTCATAGCGATCTGAGGTTATGTGCTTACCTGAGGATGAACTTATCTTCAAAAGAAATTGCCCCGTTGTTACGAATTTCTTTCAGGGGTGTGGAAAATCACCGGTACAAACTAAGGAAAAAGCTTAAGCTGAAAACAGAAGAAAATCTAACTGACTTTATCCTTTCAATTTAAGGTCAAGATTTTAGGTAACCATTTTAATATAGTTGATTCCAAATATGAAAAGAAAGATTTCCTTCGGATCACCCGGCATTAGAGTGCTAAAAAAAATCCCGATCGCTCTCGACCGGGATTTCTTCTGTAAGGATTTCTATTGTTTGACAAATTTGGTACTTACAATTCCGTCAGCAGTATCAAGAGTTATGAAATAAACTCCGGATTCAAGGGAAGAAACATCTACAACCTTGTGACCGGTATGCATGAATTCCAGTGATCTGATCCTTTGTCCGACTATGTTTGAAATTGTAACCTGTCGCATTTCCGGATATTGTATCGTAATCACGTCATTAGCCGGATTTGGATAAACACTCAGGAAGACATTGTTTACCTCTCTCACCGAGCTGGTAGAGAAAAAACCAATGTTGTCAACATAACATGTTGATCCAGATTCCCTGGGATCGGGAAAATCCGGGAAGAAAACTAATCGGGGCCAGGAAGTACCTATAGCGTCCGTAAAGTCAAATATCAATAATTCCCATTCATCGGTCACAGTATTAGGGACAATATCCTGAACATATTCCTGCTGCGTCAGTTCGAGTTTCAAATAACAGTCAGTTATAACATCCTTATAAACCATCATTTGCATCATGTGGTTTTCCTCTGTAATGTCTATCGGACCATAATAATCTGAAAAGGCCCCTGCCCATGGATCGGCATTTTCAACGACGATGAACATAATGCAAAAATCTGACGTATTAATACCGCTAATATCCGGATTATCTACCAGAACAAAGTTCTCCGGATCACTCTCTCCATTGGCAAACTGGGTCCAGGCAGTATCCTCATCAATATTTTCAAATGTAACAGGTAGCTCATACTGGGCACTTACCCAAATAGTAAAAAATGTAAGTAATAATAAAGTAACAGTAGTTTTCATAGTTAGTTAGTTTAGATTGAATTATTGTTGGTCTCCGGTGGATTAAAAAATTATTAGTCGTCAGAGAGCTATGGACAAAACTTGTATATTCTCTCAAATGCCTTTTTAGTTCCGTTAATTAAAAATAAGAAAATTCTTTTTATTTTCCTGTGATTTTCTTGGTTATCTATTCAGAAAATTCATCCTCCTTAATAGCAAGTTTTAATTCCAGTACATGTTAAAATGTCAAAGTAACTATTTTTAATATAGATGGTTCCTAATATGAATTAATTGAATATATTAGTTGCTAATTTGTTAAATATATTATTGCATGGGATTGATACAGCTTGAAAATATGGAGTTTTATTCTTATCATGGGCATTATAAGGAAGAACAGATAGTTGGGAGCAAATTCCTTGTGACCCTTACTTTGAAAACAAATTTAGAGAAACCAGCAAAAACAGATAATCTTAAAGATACTTTAAACTATCACAAAGCATACCAGGTTGTAAAAGAAGAGATGAGTAAGAAATCACATTTACTCGAGAACATAGCTTCCAGAATACTTGATGCATTATATGCCGGTTTCCCTGAAATTGATTCTGCCACCGTAAGAATTTCAAAAATCAATCCGCCAATAGGTGGTAAAGTCGATTGTGTAACCGTTATTCTGGAAAGATAAAAGGGGACAATAAAAGGGGACAGCGCCCTGGGACAGCGCCCTTTAAAAATCAGGGCATGGCAGCATTTTGGGCTTTCTTTTTCTCACTTTTGTTTTGAAATTATACGAGAGGGATATTTCATGCGACCCCCCTGTTCTTGCTATAAGTTTTGAAATTGTGAAGTCGTAACTGTATCCTATATTAATATCCTTTATTTTGTAGCCTGTTAATATTGTAAATGCATCCCTGTTATAATTAGAATTGTAAAACGGTATTCCCCTGTACCAGAATCCGATGACAATCGGACTTCTGTACCAGTAAACTCCCAGGTCCAGTTGGTTATATTGCTTCTGCGATTTGAACAGAAATGCTATCTGCAGGCTAGTAGGTATAGGTCTTAGCAAATGTTCATGCCTTATAAATTTTATCCCTCCGAAAACAGAGTACTTAATGGGTACATGAGCAGGATTTCCGTCCTCCTCATCATAAAAATAAAATGAATGATTTGGTTTGAGGAGATGGTCGACACAAACTCCAAACCAGAACTTATCTGAATAAGTTAATGCTGAGGTAGAAAAATCAAGGGCACCAACACGATTCATGGGCAGCACTTCTGCTGTTGCAGGGGCGTTCTCATTAACCGATATCTGGTCTGCCCATAACAGGTCCTCAAAATTTATCGCTCTTTCAGTATATAAAAAGTGCATTCCCGGCCTTATATGCCACAATGTACCCAGTTTAAAATCATAAGAGTATTGAAGTCCTATATTCGTTGAACGTAATCTGCCACTTCCTGCTTCGTCCCGCAAAATAAGTATCCCCATCCCACTTCTGAATTTTTCAAAGTATCTGTCGAATGAAAATGAGTAAGTGTCGTAACCATGGGCAATCTGAGGCCATTGCTTGCGGTAATTAACTGCCACGCGGTTATTCTCAATTAAACCGGAGAAGGAAGGCGCAAGATATAAATAATTAGAGTAGAATTGAGAGAATTGCGGATCCTGCCCGAATAAAGGTCGTAACAGTAATGACAGCAATAATATAGAAAACAGTTTTTTCAATTCGTATCAGGTTTTAAACAGATTCTGTTCATAAAAACATAAATAATTAATAATTTATCTTAGTAGCGTTACATCCCCGCTATCCACAAAACTTTCTCCGCTGGCATACTTACCCTCAACCTTCCATACATAAACATCCTGTTTTGCCAATTTCCCGTTTATATGGCCATCCCATCCCATATCTTTATTATGGCTTTCAAATATTAACTCGCCCCAGCGATTAAAAACCATTAAATGGTATGTATCTACATGATCAATCACTGCGGGTTTAAACACCCTGTTTTCTTCGAGCACGGATTCCGGTCTGAAAGCATTCGGATAAACAATTTTACCGCTGGGCTCAACAAAAACAGCATTCTCCATTACATACAAATCAAAACAATCCTTATCTGTCCATACACATAAGGTAACATCATAAACACCTTCCTCGGCATAAACATGGGTAGGATTAAATTCCGTTGAGGTAGTACCATCTCCAAAGTCCCACTCAAATACGTCCCCATTGTCAGATAAATTGAAATAATGTACAGCTTCATCGTTTATGTATACGTATCTCGGGGCCAGATTAAAATAGGAATTAGGAAGGATATAAACATCATTTACTGTATTATATGTATCTTCGCCCCCATCTCCTTTTGCTGTTAATTTTATTTTATACCTTCCCGCCTCATAATAAGTGTATACAGGATTAGGTTTGTTGGAAACAGCTCCGTCACCAAACTCCCACAGGAACGAATGGGAATAGGAAGATGTATTTTCAAAATGAATGGTAAGAGGCATACAACCTGGTTCCACCGGTTTGAATTGTGCCACAGGCGGATGCGGGACAATCTCAATGTTTGTTGAAGCACTGTCAGAACAATGCTCTCCTGACACCACCAAAGATATTGAATATTTATCCGCCTCAGGATACATATGTGATCCCGGATTTCTGCCATATGATATTGTTCCGTCGCCAAAGTGCCATTTGTAGTTCCATTTTCTGTCCTCTGTTCCATTAACCAGACTGACAGTTCTGTCAGGATACATCTGTTGTACCGGAGATGCTGTAAATAAAGCCTCCGGAGAAGGATATACAATAATATCGGAAAATGAAGTATCTAAACAATTAAAAAATGAGGTCGTTACAAGTTGTACATGGTATACTGTGTCTGATACAGAATTATTATAATAAGTATGCATAGTGTTATACCCTGTTTCTTCCTCTTGATTGTCCCCGTAATTCCAGTTATACTTATATCCCCCGGGCGTTGCAACTAAAAGTATATCGGCAGGATGACATGCTTTATCAGGGAAAACCTCAATCGATGTCTCAGGATTGGGAAATACCGTGACATACTCATTTGATGTATGACTGCAACCATATTTACTATATACAGTAAGTTTAACATTATAGTATTCTACAGAGGTCGATATATTCCTGAATTCGTGTGAAGGATTTTCAATATTGCTGATGTCATTATCGCCAAAATTCCAATTATAGGAAACTGCATCTTCAGACTGGTTTAAGAAATTAAATGTAACAGGACTGCAACCCGGAACAGCGTCAGAAATAAAAGCAGATTTTGGGATATCATTAATAATATGTATCGCATCAGAAGCGCTGCAACCATTATCATCCACTACAGTAAATCTTAAAAAGTAAGTGTCTTTTATTGTTGTATTGAAAACAGGATTACGAATATAAGTATCAGACAAAGGAATTACCTGTCCGGTCCACTCGTATGTTTCATAATTTCCTGATCCCCCGCTAATAGCAGTATTCAGCTGAAGACTTTCACCTGCACATACTATAGTATCTGAAATATTAATACTGGTGTACGGATTTGGATTTACAGTTATTGTCAGGCTGTCTGATGCCGAATTCAGATTTATATCGGTAACATTAATATATAATTTATAAATACCCGGGTTACCGGACATAAAAACAGGATTCGATATATTTGTTGCAGACAGATATTCTGTGGCTCCTGTCCAGTTGAATGTATAAGACGGTGTACCTCCTGAAGGCATTGCAATGATCTGCTGGGATTCATAAGCACATACACTACCCTCTATTATGTTCAGATTAACATATAGCAAATCTTCTCTTACATTTATTTGTTTTGTTGATACAGGACCCGGACATCCTATGTTATTGATTTCTGTTACTGAAATATTATATAATCCCAGATTAGGAAATTCAAGGATTACAAAATTATCATTTTCCAGAATAACAGTAATCCCGTTAGGAATAGTCCAGTTATAAGTAGAACCAGGATTATAATTTACCGAATAAATTGCATTGGACTGTCCCTGGCCTACTTCACCGGCTCCCTGTATGGGGTTTATTCCAGGAACGGGAAGAATTACTGCCTGTACCTGAATTCTGCTGCTAATACAACCTGTAACATCGTTATAACTGGATACATAAAAACTTTTTGTGTCAGTTAAATATGGAGTTGTAAATATGTCTGTCTCAGCAAGCAGGTTTCCTTCTACTATGCTGTCATACCATCTGTTAACAGTACCGTTTAAACCTGTAACTGAAGTTATCTCCAAAGAATCGGGGCCGCAGTTATACACATCATTTGCTAAAGGTAAAGCAGGAATAGGATTAATAATAGCACGGGCTTCAATTCTTTCACTTTCACAGCCAGTAGTATTATCAAGGCTGGCAACCCAGTATGAAGCAGTATTTGATAAGTAAGGAGTAGTAAATACTGTACCTGTATCCAGAA
>Ga0315544_1000025_pt1 | contig 146739 bp, 124 predicted proteins | sample SalMarSW160130MG_2_FD_202543 | JGI IMG/M metagenome (GOLD analysis project Ga0315544, IMG submission 202543) | Salt marsh sediment microbial communities from the Plum Island Ecosystem LTER, Massachusetts, United States - Salt Marsh Sediment SW1601-130 ...
ATTTATAGTGTTCAACGGCTGGTTGTTCTTCTTATAGACCCATATCTCCTTGATATTGCGTGTAATCTGCTCCGGGTCGCCGCTTACCAACGTCATTTTCGCATCTAAGATGAACTTGGCTGTGATGTTTGTCTGCCGATAGTCGAACTGCAGTTCCGGCTTGCCTTTTTCAAAGCACTTGCCGTCCTTGTCCATCAGCGTTACGGTCTCGACAACCGCCCCGATATCCCCGAAGTTGCCGCCGGAATTCATCCGCACCGCACCACCCACACTCCCGGGTATGCCCGTAAGCGGCTCAAGGCCGGAAAGGCCTTTCTTGGCGCAGGTAAGCAGCAGCCGGCTCAGCTCTACACCTGCGCCGACGGTCACCTGCTCTTTGTCGAACTTCATCTGCGAGAAGCAGTCCGTCTTAAGCTGTATCACCGCCCCGCGGACGCCCTCGTCGCTGACAAGCAGGTTTGAGCCGTACCCCAGCACGTAAATCGGCACGTTATTGTCGTTGCATCGCTCGACAACCTGCGTAAGCTGCCCGACGCTCTGCGGCCTGATGAAGTAATCCGCGGGCCCGCCCAGGCCGTACCAAGTCTCCTTCGCTAAGGAACGCTTTTTATCTACTATTTTCTCTAAGTCCCTGAATATATCCATCTGCCACCTTCCAGATATCACCTGCACCCATTGTAACGACCACGTCGCCGCTATGAACCTGTTTTGTTAAATAATCGCAAATCGCCTCGAATCCGTCAATAAACATCGCCTCGCTGCCTCTTGCGCGAATCCTGTCCACCAGCACCTGTGAATTTACTTCTTTTCTGGATTGCTGCGAATCCCGGACGAAATAAATCTCCGGCATAATGGTTATATCGGCAAGTTTGAAGCTTTCGGCAAAGTCATCTAATAAAAATCTCGTCCGGCTATACTGATGGGGCTGGAAAATGCACCACAGGCGGTTCGGCTGGTAATGCTGCCTGATTGCCTTCAGCGAGGCCTTTATCTCGGTCGGGTGATGGGCGTAGTCGTCGAGAATGGTCACGCCGTTGACCTGTGCCTTTAGCATTAATCGGCGGTCAACGCCGGTAAAGCCCGGCAGCAGCCGAAGTGCCTCGCCGGCCTCGACGCCTGCGCTTACGGCCGACGCTGTGACGGCAAGGGCGTTGGCGATATTGTGCCGGCCGGGGATGCTTGTTTTGGTTCGGCCGAGCAGCTTTTCGTCTTGTCCGCCGGGGCGGATATGATAAATATCGAATTCGTAAAGCCCATTGTCCTCTTCGATATTGTCAGGATGGTAATTACAGTCCCTGCCGAAACCGAAGGTCTCGCAACGCAGGTTTTCCGGTAATCTATTAATCACCTTAGCGACGTTGGCATCTTCGCCATTGGCAATCAGGACGCCGCCTGATTTTACGCCTGATGCGAAGTCGCGAAACGCCTCGATGATTTCCGCCTCGTCCTTATAGTAATCGAGGTGGTCGGCCTCGATATTCAATATGCAGCCGATTTGCGGTTTTAGATTCAAGAAGCTGCGGTCGTATTCGCAGGCCTCGGCTACGAACCACTTACTCTCGCCGATACCGGAATTGCCACTTAGCTGCGGGATGTCGGCCCCAACGATAAAGGTTGGGTCGAGCATGGCCAGTTTCAGGAGGTATGCCAGCCAGCCGCTGGTTGTGCTTTTGCCGTGCGTGCCTGCGATTGCGATGCCGTTGTAGCAGTTGAACAGGCGGCCTAACATCTCGGCGTATTTATAGACCTTGATGCCCCGTTGCCGGGCCAGCTTTAGCTCCGGATTATCTTCGGTGATTGCGGCCGATATTACAACGGCCTCGGTCGCCGGGTCTAAATTATGCTCCTTGTGGCCGATTTTTATATCGGCCCCGGCTGAGCGCAGCCGAGCGATTACCGCACCGCCTGTCTGGTCCGAGCCGGCCACGAGTGCCTTGTGCCTGACTAACAGGGCAGCCAGGCCGCTCATTCCGATACCGCCAGCGCCTATGAAATGAAATCGCTTCCCTGTAAGGCCGTTAAAGCCGTTGGTAACCACTTCAACTCCTCTGCCGGCCCTTGCCTCCGCAGGACATATCCCCGCTTTCGATTTGGGCATACTTAATCCCCGTGAGCTTATTCGTCACCCGTAAAAACGGTGATTCTAACGCGCGGGAAAATGCAGGCAAAGAAAAAAGCAACCCCCCGATAAATCGAGGGGCTAAATATTCTTAAGGAAACCGCCGACACGCCCGGCGAAGCGATAGCGAGGATGGAAGGTGGAAGAAATTAAAAAAGCTTGTTTTGGAGCAGCATTTGACAATATGATGGTTCCTTGAGGTCGAAAGACGATGAGTTTGTGGTTGTTGCCGGGAAGCTATAGTGCCGCACTGAAATAATTGAAGGGAGCTTTTGGGAATATGAGTGAGGGAAATCCAGACAAACCAGACATACAGCCCGATATCACAGAACAGCTCAAAGAGCCGATTGCTATAACTATATTCGGTATATTGAACATAGCTATCGGTGGTCTGACTTTATTGACCAGCCCGTGTACGATATTCGGCATAGCGATGTCGGGCGAAATCTACGGTATGGCCATTGGATACAGGTTATTTGTTTTGCTGACTTACGTTGCCGGTTTAATTCTGTATGTCTGGTTATTATCACTCGGGATGGGGCTGATAATGCTTAAAAAATGGGCGAGGCGTGGTTCGGTTATATATGGGTGTGTTGCAATTTTATTGTGGGTTCTTCACACGGGTATAGATTTTTTCGCACTATCGGCCGGCTGGATAAATCCGTCACAACCGCAGTTGCTCGCGTTTATTGTCAGGATGTGCTTTCGTTTAGCTGGTTTAATATACCCGGTCTTGCTTGTTGTCTTTATGCAGAAAGCAAAAGTCAAAGAGGCATTTGCACCCATAGAAGAATAATATTTAGCCACCGACCACACCCCCGACTACGACATTCGAGGGCAGGCAGAGGACACAGAGAATTCTTATTTTTTAACACGGATTTACACTGTTGAACAAGCAACGGAAACTGCCAGTACCGGCAGAAATGGTCTGTGCTTATCGAATGGTCAACTTTCTACTTTCGACTGCTCGAATTTCTCGCGCAGGCGTGATTTAGGCGGGGAGGAAAGATTTATCCGCCCTGCGTAGCTTTCCTGTCCTCCATAGCCTTGGCGAAGAAGGAAGCGAAGCAGGGTCGCCATATGTTTTGGCGAATTTGCCTGCATAATCATGGAGGAAAATGCTTGAAGATTGTTTAAGTCATATGTATCCTAATTTATATTTTGTGTTTTATTTGCCGTGAGATTTTCCCGGAAGGATGGGCTTTGTGGGTTTAGTTACACAAACCAGTCAAATCATCGATGATATTGCTAGCAAATCTGTTGTAGAACTAGTAGATTTGCATAGAATACGAGTTGGTATATCGCTTGATCCTGAAAGAAAAGCAAGATTAGGGCAGTTTCTTACCCCTTCCCCGGTCGCCAAGTTCATGGCTTCTCTGTTCCAGCAGAAAGAATACAGAAACATCCGACTTCTCGATGCGGGAGCAGGAATAGGATCGCTTATAGCCGCTTTCACAGAAGAGTTTTGCAGTCGGACTTTTAAACACTGCTCTATCGAGGTTACTGCGTATGAGTTGGAATCTATACTCTTTGATGAACTTAATCTGACCGTTGCGGAATGTCGGAAGTCCGCTTCTGCGGCTGGCATCAGTTTCGGGGCAGAAATCCTCAAGGAGGATTTTGTCAAAGCGGCAGGCGCAATGTTATCGTCATCACTTTTAGAAAAGACGGCGAAAAAATCGTTCACTCACGTGATAATGAACCCGCCTTATAAGAAAATTCGAAGTGATTCGGAATACAGATCGCTTTTCGAGAAAATGGGAATAAAGACAGGAAACTTATACGCTGGGTTTATGGGTATTGCCGTTAAATTGTTGGAGCCTAAAGGGGAATTGGTCGCAATTGTACCACGAAGCTTCTGCAATGGACCATATTTTAGGCATTTCAGGAAAGCTTTTTTTGACACCATAACGCTCAAAAAAATACATACATTTGAATCGAGGGAAGAAGCATTCAGGGACGACGAGGTTCTACAGGAGAACGTTATCCTCCATGCAATCAAAGGATGCAGACGAGGACAGGTGACAATAACGGGAAGCCATGGTTCTGACTTCGAGAATATCACATTGCGCAATGTAAATTATGGAGAGGTGGTTCGAGATGAGTCAGGTGACTGCATTGTGCACATTGCTGCAAATGACATCGATGATTATGCAATTGACAGGTTAAAATCGCTACCATATTCCCTGTCCGAAATTGGAATCGAGGCATCTACTGGGAGAGTTGTTGATTTTCGTTGTGAAGATAATCTCAGATGGGACAAGGAAAACAGATGTGTTCCCTTGCTTTACCCGGCCCACTTCAGCTCTGGATTTCTTGAGTGGCCTAAGGATACGATTAAGAAGCCCAATTTTTTTGTCATGACTGAGAAAACGGGCAAATTTCTTATGCCTGGGGATGGTTATTACACGGTAGTGAAAAGATTCTCACCAAAAGAAGAAGTGCGCCGAATCGTCACGGCTATATATGACCCTACAAGAATTACCGCAGAATACGTAGCTTTCGAAAACCATCTGAACGTAATGCATGCAAATGGTAGTGGCCTTAGTGAAAAGTTGGCCAAGGGACTGGCAGTTTTTTTATCTTCTACTCTGGTGGATATCTACTTCCGTCATTTCAGTGGACACACCCAAGTAAACGCAGCCGATATACAAATGCTTAGGTATCCGAGCAGAGAAACACTAGAGCGAATAGGCAGCTATGTGGGCGATAGCTTTCCGAGTCAGAAAGAGATAGACGATCTTATCGAAAAGGAGTTACACACGATGTCTAATTCAACTACACCTGATCCTGTAAAAGCAAAGATAAAGAAAGAGGAAGCATTATTAATACTTAAAACCTTAGGATTTCCTCGAGCGCAATTAAATGATAGGTCTGGACTAACGCTTCTTGCATTGCTTAACATGACGCCCACAAAAGCATGGTCCCTGGCAGAACAACCTCTTATGGGCATCACGCCAATTATGACATTTTGCCTTGAGCATTATGGAGTAGCATACGCACCTAATACGCGAGAAACTTTCCGAAGACAAACAATGCATCAATTCGTTGACGCGGGTCTTGCAATCGCAAATCCGGACGATCCCGAACGCTCTGTAAATAGCCCAAAGTGCTGCTATCAAATAGAGCCATCAGCGTTCGAGTTGCTGAAAATGTATGGAATGAAGAAATGGGATACTCATTTACGAGAGTATTTGAACCGTAAAGGCACTTTAGCAAAGAAGTATGCACGTGATAGGGAGATGACGAAAATACCAGTGCAACTGCCTGACGGTATGCATGTTGAACTGACGCCGGGAAGTCACAATGAACTCTTGCGGAGCGTGGTCATGGAGTTCTGTCCGCGTTTCACGCCGGGAGGAAAGGTGATTTACATCGGAGACACTGGTGGAAAATGGAAACACGCAGATTTAAATGTGTTCAAGAAGCTCAGGGTCGAAGTTGATTCGCATGGGAAAATGCCCGATTTAATGATTTACTATACAGAAAAGCAATGGGTCGTTGTTGTTGAAGTTGTGACAAGTCATGGGCCAGTCGACGCTAAGAGAAGAGGCGAGTTGAGTAAGTTATTTGAGCAGGTGAAAGACAAGTTGGTATATGTTACGGCCTTTCCGACCAAGAGATTGATGGCTAAGTATCTGAGTGAAATATCGTGGGAAACAGAGGTATGGGTAGCAGATAATCCCGATCATCTCGTTCACTTCAACGGCAAAAGATTTCTGGGGCCATACCAAGAAAAAAAAATATTTTGGGCCTAACAGTAAAATGCTCACAAAACAACCGCCACGCTATTACTCGGAAACCTCTTCCGAACGACACAGTGCTTCAGAGTTCCGCCAATCGGCGGAGGTTAGACATAGAATCATCCCGACACACGCAAGAAAGAGATTTAAGATTTGAGAGATAATTGCCTTCGGCAGGGGGGTATTGGTTGATTTTCAAAGAATGACTGCCGAGCGAGGGGCAACTTTTTGCTTTTCTCACAGTATTTTTGTGCCTTATCAGACATTCGAATGACCATAACCACCATAATTACAAGCAGTTAGGGAGAGGGAAAAATTGTTATAATAGTTAGATATTTATTGAACTTTTAAGGAGGTATGGTATAATACGCACTCGTCGGGCCAGGAGGCCGACGGAGTTGGTTGATTGTAGTTGGTGGTTCGTGGAAACGACAACACACACTTAACTGCAAACCAATTCAGCACAGCAGTGCACGCATATCGCCCCTGAGGGGCAAGTGTCACGCCAAGAGTAGGCCCCCGAGTACGACATTCGCCCGGCCAACGAATTACCGGGGCAGGAAGGGCAGGCAAGATAAAATTTCGGATATGGGAATTGGGATTTAAACTGGGTCCCCTGTTGCCTGCCAAGTTAGCAGACACTCGGGGACAAGGGAGCGGATTATGAGAGCTAATTTAACAAATAGGATACTGAGCTGGCTTGACCGTCTTTTTGTTTGGCCTGTGATGCTGTATCGATACTGCAAGTTCGGTTACACGTTTCGACGAATTTACTTGGGCGAAGGGGTGTGGACGATTTTAGACGAGGAGGATTATTACCGGCTGAGGAAATACAAATGGGTTGTGTATGGAAATGGGAATAGCGGCCAAAATTTATACGCGGTTCGACTCAAATTGATCCGTCCCCACAAAACAACGCTTGTCTCTATGCACAGGGAGATAATGCAGCCGAAGGACGGCAGATTCGTTGACCACAGAAACTGTAAATCGTTGGATAATCGCAGGAGCAATCTGCGATTTGCGACGCGAGCAGAAAATATGCGCAACAGACGAAAGAGAAGAAACGCCAGTTCGGAATTTGTCGGTGTACATTTTTACAAGCCCCAAGGTAACTGGTCATGTTCGATTTTGCATAATGGGAAAAGGATTTGGCTCGGGAGATACGACAGCGAAATAGAGGCAGCGAAGACATACGACAAGGCGGCCAAAAAATATCATGGTGAGTTTGCGAGGTTGAACTTTCCGCCTGAGAGTGAGGAATCGAAGGCGTTATTTGCGAGGATTGGCAAGGGGTGGGCCTGGTTGAAGGGGTTGCCGGCGAAGATATGCTCAGGCCTGCTATATGCCCGTATATAATTGAAGCCTGAAAATCAGCCGGGGTTATAACACGCTCACCACTGTGCCTCGGCATACGGGCCGATGTAGCCCTCTTTTTTGGGCAGGGGGCGGGTTTTCAGGATTGCCTCGGCTATTGCGACGTCGGCGGGATGGGTAATTTTGATGTTGGAGGAATCGGTCTCGACAATCGAGACCGCCTGCCCAAGGGCCTCGACTAATTGCGAATCATCGCTGATTTTTGTGGTATCGGTCTTGTCGGCTTTTTCGTGGGCCTTTTTCAACAGCGACACTTCGAATACCTGCGGTGTCTGGGCTTCATAGAGGGCCGTCCGGTCAACGGTTTTGACTATGACGTTGTCTTTGACTTCTTTAAGGGTTGCGGACACGGGAGATGCCAGAATTGCGGCACCGCTTTGTTGCGCAGCTTTAATAACGTCGTCGACCCACTTCGTCGTCACGCAGCAGCGGGCGGCATCGTGGATTACCACAAGCTTTATATCTTCCTTCAAAAGCTTTATGGCCTTATTGACGGTCTCGAAGCGGGTCCGGCCGCCGAAGAAAACCTTGACGTTGAACAGCGAAAGATTCGCCCCCCATCTGACCGTCACAAGCTCTTCGTCATCCTGTGGGATTGCGAGCAGGATTTGTTTGATGTCGTCACGATTGGCGAAAAGCTCGACGCTTCTTAGAAACGCCGCACGTCCGGCGACGTCGACGAATTGTTTTTTCCTTTTTCCGCCGAATCTGCTGCCAGGCCCGGCCGCACAAATTATCGCTGCTGTATTTGCAGACATAGCATAAAAACTCCGTGAAATTAATTAATTTGCCAAAGCATAAGCAATCACGGCCGATTGTCAACAAAGGTAAATATCTAAAACTCGATACCCTGCCTTGCACGCGTGCCGCTATCGAGCGGATGCTTGATATTCTTCATTTCGGTGACGAGGTCGGCGAGGGCGAGCAGTTCGGGTGTTGCGCCGCGGCCTGTCAGGACAATCTCAACCCGGCTGTCCCGTTTGTCGATAAGCTGCTTCACATCTTCGAGCGTTGCCAGGCCTTTTGAAAGGCAATAGACGATTTCATCGAGTATCAGGACGTCGTAAAATCGTTTCTCGGCGGTTTCTGTAAGACGTTTTAGTGCGTCGTGAATTGCGGCCTGGGCCGCTGCCACGGCCTGCGGGTCGTTCGGGGATTTTGTCATATCCCAGGGGATGTCCATCGCCTCGACCCTTATCCTGATGCCGCCTATTCGCAGCGCGAAGCGCTCACCGATATCCAGCGAGTCAGGTTTGAGGAATTGATATATCAGGACTTTGTTGCCCTGGCCCGCTGCGCGCAGCGCAAGGCCGAAAGCAGCGGTCGTCTTGCCCTTGCCGTCGCCGGTATAAATCTGCACAAGTCCTCTGTCGAGCATATGAACATCATACGGCCAAAACAGGGAAGTTGAAACCAAAAATCCAAGACCTTCGGGATGTTCGAATTGCCAAAAAAAGAGTTGACAAAAGCGGCAAAAGAGATATGGTAATCTGTTGTCCATACCGCCAGTGGCGGACCCCCGCCAGAAGATTGCGGGGTGAGTATGTTTGGAGGGCTGTAAAAAGGATGTTAGACAGCCAGAAACAACAGTGGGCACAGGAGCATGCACGCCGAATTCAGAAGCGATTCGAACAATGGCAGCAGCCCTTAGGTATCAACGGGCAGGATTACTTAGAGTATCTTAGTGTTGAGCTTCGCCGCTGCTGTGACGACCCGCTGCTAAAGGAATTGATAGAGTCGTTGTCATAACGGCAACTTTGCGTTCGGCGTCATCAGAAAAGGGGGGAATTACTATCACTCTGGATGGATAACTGTTACGCGGGATATCTTTCCCAAGACGAGTATTCATAGTCAATATACTTCCCATAATACCACTTTGCCTTTTGGCTGGTTTTCATTTTGCGTATGATTATTGAACGTGTGGTGTGACGGTAATAAGAGTTTGTTTTTTTTCGCTTTGTTTGGCGTAACTTAATAAAGCGGTAGCCACGTTGTCCTCGGAACTATCGCTACCCCCTATGACGAGTGTTTGTCCGGGTTGTGCGGTGACCCTTGTTGAAAGCTCTGTCAGCTCCAGGTTGCCGCCATCGGTTAAGAATTTTGAGAAGACCGGGGTTAATTCCATATCAATCAAGCCAGAGGGCAGTTTTCTGGCGGTAACTTGCAAGGACCTGCCGGCCTGTCGGAAGTCATATCCCACGGAGGTATACCACCGGCCTGAATAGAAAAAGCGGGGGATAAGGATTTCTTTGCCAATGTTAATGTAGCCGGTCGCGCCATCGGCAAGGACGACAAAAAGTTCGGTCTCTTCAGATGACTTAAGCTGCTGTTTGGTGATGTCCAGCCGCACTTTGAAATTTTCGCCGGCGACACCAATTTTGAGGCCGGAGCGATTGAGGACTTGCGGCTGTTTGGCAATGACGATATTTTCATCGACGTACTGCCAGAGTGAATCGACAGCAAAGCTGTCAGTGGCATTTGTGGTGAGCAGGTTCACCGTTATCTTTATATTGTCTCCGATGGAAGCAGATTCGGCTTCTCGTTTGGACTGCTCGATTTCGCGCGAGATGCGGTCGTACTGGCTTTGCGATGCCGTATCCTGACATCCTGTCAGCAAAAGGAAGGCAGAGATAATGGTAACAGACAACTTAGTCATACAATAATTATAACCGGCAGCAGTTTTGGAGGGCAAGAATAATTGTTGAATCGAGGTAAGACAGGGGAAATCACCGCGCTGCGCCAGCAGGTATGGTAGAAAGAGAGAGGAAAAAAAGTTGTTGACAGTATGGTCATATGACCATATATTGCAATGGTATGGAATCGCTGACAGGGAAACAGCAAAAAGTTCTGAGCTATATCGAGGGACGGCTGCGAAGGAACGACCCGCCGAGCCAGCGTGAAATATCGAGGCATTTCGGGATGGCGCAGAACGCGGCGTATCAATTAGTGAGCTACCTGAAGAAGAAAGGGTACCTGACAAATTGCGGGGGGCACAGGGGCCTGAGACTTTCAAAGGCGTATATAGACAGGACGAAACAGTGCGAAGGGGTTCCTGTGATAGGGAGGGTGGCGGCGGGGACGCCGATACTGGCAGAAGAGAATATCGAAGGGTATGTGGATTTGAGGGGACTGTTCGGCAAGGCAGATGATGTGTTCGTTCTGAAAGTGGCCGGCGACAGTATGAGCGAAGCGGGGATTATGGACGGAGATTTTGTGGTGGTCCGGGGCGGAGCGCAAATCGGCAACGGCAGGATAGGCGTGGCAATGGTGAACGATGAGGCGACCGTCAAGAGAATACACATACGGCGGAACCGGATAGCGCTTGAGCCGGCTAACAGGGCAGGGGAGTATAAGACAATGCAGTTCAAAAAGGACGACGAGAGCGTTCGCATAATCGGCGAAGTGACAGGGTGTTTCAGGAAGATTTGAACGGGCGAAGATGGCGGGCAAGGTTTCCATAGGTATCGCGGGCTGGTCTTATCCGGACTGGAGGGGAATTGTGTATACGGATTCGAAAATCGACCAGCTCGAGTACGTCAGCAAGTTCGTGGACTGTATAGAGATTAACAGCACGTTTTACCGGCCGCCGTTCGAGAAGACTACCAGGTCGTGGCTGCAGCGGACGGCTGCGAGGGGGGATTTTTTCTTTACGGCGAAGCTGCACAGGGATTTTACGCACGAAGGCAGGATTGACGGTGATACGGCGAAGCAGTTTCACGAGGGGTTCCGGCCTTTTCTTGAGGCGGGAAAGCTGAAGCAGTTGCTCGTGCAGTTCAGGTATGATTTCGACGACACGAATCTGCATCGGCGGCACCTTTCGAGGATAGTGGAGATTTTCTCGGAGGCGTTCGAGCTTGCCGTTGAGGTGAGGCATAAATCGTGGGAGATACCGGATGCGCTGAAGTTTCTGGAAGGTCTTGGGGTTTCGGTGTGCAACCTGGATTACCCGACCAGTTATAATTCGTTCGACCTTCAGCGGTGCACGGTGGGGGAAAACGGCTATTTCAGGATGCACGGCAGGAACGCGGAGAAGTGGTTCAGCAAAGCGGGACGTGATGAGACCTACAATTACTACTATAACGAAACCGAGCTGGGCCAGATAAAGAAACGGATAGACGAGCTGGCCAAGGCGTTTAAGACGCTGACGGTTATTGCGAACAATCATTACCGCGGGGCCGAGATGGCGAATGCGATTGAGCTGAGGTGTCTTTTGACGGGAAGGAAACAGCCGGTGCCGAGGGGGCTTTTGAAGGCGTATCCGCGATTGGCGAAGATTTCAGTGGAGCAGTGAATACGAATGGCCGTGAGGGTAAAGACTGTTCATACTCCTGATTTGTCCGTGAGCAGGGGGCAATGCTTTTTTGAAGCGGTGGTGCCGGCAGGGTTCCCTTCGCCGGCAGCGGATTATGAAGAGCAAAAGCTTGACCTGAATGAGCACCTTGTTCGAAACCCGGCTGCGACTTTTTTTGTGCGTGTCAGCGGCGATTCGATGACCGGTGCGGGCATACATCACGGGGATTTACTTGTAGTTGACCGGTCTGTCCGGCCGAGGGATAAAAACGTGGTCATCGCGGTTGTAAACGGCGAGCTTACCGTCAAGAGAATCAGAATCGGCGCAAAGAAGGTAACCTTAGAGCCGGAGAACCACAATTACGCGTCGCAGGAGATAACCGAGGAAGTCGCCTTCGAGGTGTGGGGTGTTGTCACCAGCGTCATACACAGATTATGAGCGAGATATTCGCACTTATCGACTGCAATAATTTCTACGTTTCGTGCGAGCGTGTCTTTAATCCGAAACTGGAAAACAGGCCGGTGGTGGTATTGTCGAATAACGACGGCTGTGTTGTAGCACGCTCGAACGAGGCGAAGTCACTGGGGGTCGGTATGGGGGTGGCTGCTTTCGAGATAACGGGTTTAATCAAAAGGCACAAAATTGAGACGTTTTCTTCGAACTATACGCTTTACGCGGATATGTCCGGCAGGGTGATGACAACTTTGTCTGTTTTTGCGCCGGCTATAGAGGTGTATTCGATTGACGAGGCGTTTTTGAATCTCGGTGGTTTCAAGGTTGGTATGCCGGATTACGGTCTGCAGATACGGCGGACAGTCAAGAAGTGGACGGGGCTGCCTGTATCAATCGGCATCGGCGCGACAAAGACGGTCGCGAAGGCAGCCAACTATATAGCGAAAAGGTCTGCAAAGGCGGATGGGGTGGTGGATTTGAGCGGTTCGGTGAACCTGGAGCGTGCGCTTGCTATTGTGCCGGTGGAAAAGGTCTGGGGGGTGGGTATCAGAACGGCAATCAGGTTGAAAAAGGCGGGCATTAAAACGGCGCTCGATATGAGTAAGGCGAGTATCGGCTGGATTAGAGAGCGGTTTGGCGTGGTGGGGGTGAGGACCGTGTATGAGCTGAGGGGGATATGCTGCTATCAACTGGAGCAGAACCCGCCTTTGAAAAAGACGATAATTGTATCGCGTATGTTCGGCGAGTCGGTCGAGTCGGTAGATAAGTTGAAGGAAGCGGCGGCCAGCTACGCGGCCAGGGCGGGTGAGAGGTTGAGAGAACAAGGGCTGGCGGCGGGCACGATGACCGTTTTTGTAACGACCAGCAGGTTCATTGAGAACAGGTATTTCAATTCTCATACGGTCGAGTTTGCCGTGTCGACTAATGATACAACAGAGCTTATCAGGACGGCATTGTTGAGCGTCGAAAAACTCTACCGCAAAAATTGCCGGTTCAAAAAATGCGGTGTTGTAATGGCGGAGCTTGTTGCTGAAAATCAGATGCAGCGGGGTCTGTTCGGGCGGTTGGAGATTGAGAAGAGACGACGGCTGATGGGGGCTGTGGATGCGATAAACGCCAGGGAGGATTCGCCGCTTCGCTGGGCGGCGGAAGGACTTATTCAGGACTGGCAGGTGAGATTTCGCCGCCGGTCCAAACGATTTACAACCTCCTGGGGCGAAATACCTGTAGTTTATTGACGTTCGGTAGTTGCCAAGCAATTGTTGCGGTTATCCTTACGAGGTGTTTATTGTATACTTTAAAATGGAGGGTACTATGAGATTGCTTCGGTGGTTGCTGCAATGGTTACAGGCACTATTCTGCTGGAAGCTTCGCCTGCCACACGTAGACAGTCACAGCTGGCAAAACAAGCGTGAGATTTTCAACGACCTGAAAAGCCATTACTGGTAGTTTTTTCGGATGTCTTTTCAGAAAACGTCTCACTCCAAGCGGATAGCTGGCGAGCTATTTTTATGCTGGATAGTTTCTATTTCTGCAAACCGGCCTTAATCTTAAAAAAATGTGGTCGAGCCCGGTTGGCCTCTGCGCCGGCCGGTTAAGTCTTATTCAGGTTAATCCTTCCTATTGCGTAGGAAAAAGCCGCTGAATCCCTAAGAATAAGACAATTTTGCACTCTGATGGCCTAATGTGAGTTCATAACCCGGTAAAAACCGCACTTTAGCACCCCAAACGCAGCTTTTCGAGACTTGTAAATGCTAGGATCTTTGTAATAGAGGAGGTACCGCTACATCCCCATATTAAACAAGGACCCAAGAAAATTGTATAAATAGGCAAAATTTTAAGATAGTCATTGACAACGGCTAAGGAAAACGCTAAAATAGGCAAACTTGGAAGTTTAGGGATGGGAATCTAAGTTGACCAACCCTACCAGATTTGGAAAACCCTTAGAAGCAAAAACCTTTTGGACTCTATACGGAGGAAAATATGAACAGGGTAATACGCTATAGTGTGGTTATCGCAGTTTTGAGCATTTTTTCGAGTTCCTTAATTGCCGGTCCAACAGTTGTTTTAACTCGTCAGGATGGCTATTGGTCTGGCGTGGGAGGTGAATTTACACTTTATCCTCATAAGGTTCCGGGCCTGATTGACGGAGTTGGCGTTCAGACGTTCTGTGTTGAGTACAATGAGTATATCTCGCTGGGTGTTCCATATTCAGCCGTAGTCAACACTAAAGCGATAGACGGTGGTGTAGGAGGTGGAGGTGACCCAATCGACCCGATGACTGCATTTTTGTATGACGCTTTTTGCGATGGCGCGCTAGCCAGCTATGGATATGACTATACTCCTGGAGTTGGAAGAGAGATTTCAGCCGGCGCGCTACAGGGTGTCATATGGTTTCTCGAGGGCGAACGTATCCAAACGTGGACTGACGGAGATAATTCTTTGCAGGATGAGCTATATCAGGCGGCACTTGGTTGCGGCTGGACTGATATCGGGGATGTCCGCGTTCTGAATCTTTATTGTTGTGGCAAATTACGCCAGGACCAGCTTGTTCGGATAGTTGTTCCCGATCCGGCGGGCATTTTGCTTGGTGGTTTTGGTGTAGTGGTTGTGGGACTGTTAAAGAGGCGTCACGTTCTGTAAAGAATAAAGAGCAGGAGCTTCCGGGGGCCGGCCGGTCTTTATGGACCTGGCGGCCCTTGTTTTTTGCGCTGGTAAATTTCGCTTTCATTCTTTTTTTCGTGGTGTAATCTATAAGCAGGCATTTAAGCGGGGACTCTTATGGAAATAAAGGCAGGTAAGGCCGTCGTAGCACTTGTCGACGGAGATATAACAGAGATGGAGACCGATGCAATAGTCAACGCGGCCAATGCTCAACTGGTTCTTGGCGGTGGGGTTGCAGGCGCTATAAGGCGAAAAGGCGGACCAGCAATACAGCAGGAATGCGAAAAAAAAGGCGGCACATTCGTGGGCGGGGCAGTCGTCACAGGGGGAGGGAATCTGAAAGCCAAGTACGTCATTCATGCGGTCGGGCCGAGAATGGGCGAGGGTGATGAGGACAGAAAGCTCAAGAACGCAACGCTGAACTCGCTGAAAGTTGCGGACAAGCACAAGCTCAAAAGCATTTCATTTCCAGCGATAAGCGCCGGCATCTTCGGCTTTCCCATCGATCGCTGCGCCGAGATTATGCTCGGCACGACGATAGATTACCTGAAGGGACAGACCGGGCTTGAAAGAGTTGTGTTTTGTCTTTTTGGCAGGGAAAGCTACGAGGTGTTCGAGGATTGCCTGAAGGGAATGATGTCAAAATGAAGGCGATGGTTCTGAAGAAGCCGGGACAACCATTAGTTTTAGATGAATTGCCGATACTGAAACCCAAGGAAAGGGAAATACTCATTAAAGTCAGTGTTTGCGGGGCGTGTCATACGGATTTGGATGAGGTCGAAGGAAGGTTGCAAACGAAGCTGCCGGTTGTGCCGGGGCATCAGGTTGTCGGCACGGTGGCGAAGTCAGGCGGAGGGGCGAGTAAATTCAAGACCGGCGACCGCGTGGGTGTTACCTGGCTGTATCGATGCTGTGGGAAGTGCGACTTCTGCAAAACCGGGCTGGAGAATCTTTGCCTTGAAGCACAATGGACGGGCAAGGACGCCGACGGCGGTTACGCTGAATATATGGTAATCGGGCAGGATTTTGCTTATCCGATTCCGGATGCGTTCAGCGATTCGCAGGCGGCGCCGCTTCTGTGCGCGGGCGTTATAGGGTATCGCACGCTGCGCCTTGCACAAATAAGAAACGGGGAAAATGTCGGCCTGTTTGGATTTGGTGCTTCGGCGCATATCGTGATTCAAATCATCAAACACAAGTTTCCGGACAGCCCGATATTCGTATTTACAAAGACCGAGCAGCATGCTGAATTAGCGAGAGCATTGGGCGCGGTATGGACCGGCAGGTCTGGTGATGAGCCGCCGACGAAGTTGGACAAGATTATGGATTTTACGCCTGTGGGGGAGTGTGTTCGCGATGCACTGGCGGTTCTCAATCGAGGCGGCCGATTAGTAATAAACGCCATCCGCAAGGAAACACCAGTGCCAGCCCTCGATTATGGCGAGTATCTCTGGCTCGAAAAAGAAGTAAAAAGCGTTGCTAATGTTACCCGCAAGGACGCGGAGGAGTTTTTGCCTCTTGCTGCGGAGATTCCAATTAGGCCGACGATAGAAGAATTCCCGCTCGAACAGGCCAATGATGTTCTTTTGAGGATAAAGCGCTCGCAGTTGCGTGCCGCGGCAGTCTTAAGAGTTGCTTCCTAATCGGTTAGCCAATTCCAATTTACCTTTCTGTTGCTATAATTGCTGTTGCGCCGGAGGCGTAAAAGAATGAAAAACGCAGAGATAAGCGAGCTGTTCGACGAGATGGCGGACGTGATGGAAATTTTAGGGGAGGACCGTTTCCGCATCAACAGTTACCGCAGGGTGGCACGTGTCATCGGCGATATGCCCAGAGACGTCGAAGAGATGTTAGCGACGGGGAAACTGGCTGAGACGCCGGGGGTCGGGAAATCGTCGTTGGCTAAAATCGAAGAATTCATCAAGACAGGGAAAATAACCGCACGCCAGGAGCTTTTGAAAAAGATTCCGCAGACGCTGCTGGAACTGTTGAAGATACTCGGGATGGGGCCGAAAGGGGTAAAGGCGGTATATGAAAATCTCAAGGTAAAATCGATAGTTGAATTGAAGAAGGCGATTGAAGATGGTTCTTTGGCGACGCTGCCGGGCTTCGGCGAAAAAAAGGCGGCGTTGATTGCACGCGGGATTGAATTTTTGGAAAAATCGACGGGCAGGATTCGGTTAGACCAGGCGCTCGAGGCAGCCAATATCGCAATGGAATTTCTCAGGGGATTATCCGGCGTTAAAAAGATTGAGCCGGCCGGCTCAGTTCGCCGGTGTGCCGAGACCATTGGCGACGTGGATATTTTAATCACCGGCAAAAACGGCAAAAAAATTATAAGCACCTTTGTGAACGCTGATTTTGTACGTGAGGTTATTGGAGCAGGAGAAACAAAGGGTTCTGCAATAATAAAGACGAGCAGTTGTCCGGTGCACGTCGATGTCCGCGTTGTGCCGGAGAAAAGTTTCGGTGCGGCGATGCAGTATTTTACCGGCAGCAAGCAGCATAACGTGGTGCTGCGGGAAATGGCAGTCAAAGCGAAACTCAAACTGAATGAGTATGGCTTGTATCGCGGCAAAAAAATGGTGGCGGGCAAAACGGAAGAGGAGATTTATAAAAGGTTACGGCTCGATTACATTGAGCCAATTCTGCGTGAAGACAGGGGTGAAATTGAGGCGGCTAAAAGCCATTCATTACCGGATTTGGTCCGACTCGAAGATATAAACGGCGATTTCCATATGCACACAACGGCATCGGATGGGGTTTGTGATATCGATGAACTTGCCGAGGCGGCGGTTGAGCGAGGTTATAAGTTTATCTGCATCACGGACCACTCGGCGTCTTCGGCAATAGCCAATGGATTGGCGCCGGCAAAGATGGTCAGACATATCGAGCGGATTCGCAAGGTCAACGATAAGCTGAAGGACATAACGGTTTTTGCGGGGGCTGAGGTCGATATACTCGCGAATGGGAAGCTGGATTATGACAATAAGCTCTTAGAGGAGATGGATTTTGTGATTGCTTCGATTCACTCGGGTATGACAAGTCCCCGCGGAAAGGTAACGATGCGCACATTAAAGGCGATGGATAATCCTTACATTCACTGCATCGGGCATCCGACCGGCCGACTGATAGGCGAACGCGAGCCGATGGATATCGACATTTCGGCAGTTATCGAGCACGCTGCCCAGACGCATACCGCCCTGGAGCTGAATGCCAATCCATATCGGCTTGACCTCAAAGACGTCCACTGCAAAATGGCAATTGAGGCGGGCGTGAAATTGGTTATCGGGACCGACGCTCATAATCTCTCGCAGCTTGAGCACATAGCCTTCGGCGTTGCCACGGCCGGCCGCGGCTGGGCGACGAAAGCTGATGTGGTTAATACTATGACAGTAGCGAAGCTGAAAAACTGGCTCGCCTCCAAACTAAAAAAGACTCCTGACCCCTTTTTAAGAAAATGCCGCTTTTTAGCGTAGAAAAAGGGAATCAAAGGAAAAGACTCCTGACCCCTTTTTTACATAGATATGACAATAAATGTTCCGAAAATTCTTTTGACGGGTTTGCCGGGGTGCGGCAAGACGACGGCGGTGGTGCGAATTTGCGCAGCTTTGAAACATATACGTCTGGCTGGCTTTTATACGGAGGAAATCCGGAGAGACAATACGCGTATCGGTTTTCGCTGGAAACGGCTGGATGGGCCGGAAGGGATACTTGCCGGTATCGACATAAGAGGCAAATACGCCTCGGGGGATAAATTCAGGGTCGGTAAATACAGAGTAGATATTGCGGGCTTCGAGCAATCCGTAGTGCCGTTCTTAGAGCCGGGGCGGGGTGACGTTGATATATTCGTGATAGATGAAATCGGCAGGATGGAATGTCTTTCGCAGATGTTCGTCGAGAAGGTGCGTCGGCTGTTTGCCGCCGATAAGCCCGTAGTAGCCACGGTTGCGCAGAAAGGCGTCGGATTTATCGCCGAAATCAAGACCCGGCCTGAGGTATCCTTGATAACTCTCACGGAGGGCAACCGAGAAAGCGTAATCGAGCAGGTAGTGGAGAACCTTTCAAATTTCTGTAACGAGACGGAGCTATGAGCAGGAACGTGCAGCTTCCAAAGCCGGATGAAACCGGCGAGATGACACTCGAGAAAGCGGTAGCACAGAGGCGGTCGATGCGGGATTACCTGCCGGAGCCGCTGACATTGGTTGAAATATCGCAGTTGTGCTGGTCTGCGCAGGGGCAACGGACACAGAGATTCAGAACCGTTCCTTCGGCGGGTGCAACATATCCCCTGGAACTTTTCGTGGTCTCGTCCGACGGCCTGTTCCATTATCTTCCCGACAAGCACGCTCTTGAAGAATTGATTACCGACGACCTTCGAAGTGAGCTTGCCGCCGCTGCGTGGGGACAGGAGTTTATAGAGCAGGCGGCGGTGACGTTTGTGCTGGCTGCCGAGTTTGCGAGAACGACCGGGCAGTATGGCGAAAGAGGTATTCGCTACGTTTATATGGAGGCGGGTCACGCGGCGCAGAATATACACCTTCAGGCAGAGGCGCTTGGGCTTGGGTCGGTGGCGGTTGGGGCGTTTGACGATGACGCGGTAGGAAAAGTGCTGTCGCTGCACGAGCATCTCGAAGCAATATATATGGTCGTTGTTGGAAGGTGCCGGGGCGATTCGGCGAGATAGTATGGAGACGGTTTATATCGACGGCAGTTTAGGCGAGGGCGGCGGTCAGGTTCTTCGAACGAGCATTTCGCTTTCGGCTATCACCGGCAAGCGTCTTCACATCGAGAATATCCGCGCCAGCCGGCCCAGGCCGGGACTGGCCAGACAGCACCTTGCCTGCGTCGAGGCGGCTTGCAAAATTTGTAATGCACGGTGCAGCAGTGCCGAGCTTCGCTCGAAGGCGCTCGATTTTTCACCGGGCGAAGTTCAGGCGGGCGATTATCATTTTGACATCAGCTCGGCGGGTTCGGCGTTGCTGGTAATCCAGACGGTTTTGCCGATTTTGTTTTGCGCCGAGGGGTCGTCGAGTGTTACGGTTACAGGCGGGACGCATAACCCGTGGGCGCCACCTTTCGATTTTGTGAAAGAAAGTTTTCTGCCTGCTATCGGCGTGGCGGGATTCGAGGCCCGGTGCGAATTGTCGAGATATGGTTTTTACCCGGCCGGGGGAGGGAAAGTCATTTTTGAAATTCAGCCGTGGCACGCCAACGATGACAGATATATAGATTTATGTGAGCCGACAGCCAGGCCGAGGATTTCGGCGACGATTTATACCGCCAAACTGCCGGGGCATATTGCACAGAAACAGCGAAGACTTCTTTTGAGCAGTGGTCTGAGTATCGAAGACATCGAGCATATCGACGTCACAGACAGCGACAGTGCGGGCAATTGCGTAATGATTCGCCTTCGCGGAGCAAAACGGACGAGCGTGTTCACCGGCTTTGGCTCAAAAGGCAAGCCATCCGAAAAGGTCATTGAAGAGGTTGTCTGCGATACACGAGATTTTCTTGCCGGCGGCGCCTGCATAGACCACTATTTAGCCGACCAGTTGTTGATTTATATGGCGATGCACAAAGGTGGGCGTTTCACAACCAATCAGCTAACAAAACATCTCACGACAAATATAGAAGTAATCAAGAAGTTTTTGTCCGTCGACTTTGTTATTACTAAACAGGAAAACAATTTTGAAATTTGCTGCCTATCAGCTTCAGGCAGCCGAGATACGAATGACGAATTGCCAACGACGTTTTAGTCCAGGCGGATACCTTTTTGCTGGAGCCAGTCCTTGAGGTCGCCCATCTGGGTATCGAAGACCTTGTTGTCGTAGTCGGCCTCAAGCTCGGAGACTTTCTGGGCAAGCTCCGGCTGAGAGCCCACTATTTCAGTCAACTTTTTCTCGAAGGTGTCGCCGGTTTGGCGTAAATCGTCGACATTTATCTGCAGGTCCAGAAAGCTCGACAGGTATCTTACCGCCGTCTCGATGCAGCGCGGGTTATAACCCTGAACATAAGCGGGAATCTCAGCGACCATGCTGAGCATACTGATTCCTTCAGCCGGCGTGCGGGTAGTCATATATGTGATAATGCTCGCGGGTCCTTCGTAGTTCGAGAATCGCAGGCCCGACTGTGGCAGGAGGTCTTTTATTTTCTCGTCCGACATCGAGCAGGTTATTCGCGGCTGTCGTGTATGCGGTATCAGGCCCGCCACGCTGCCAACGAAGAAAATCTGACGGATATTTAATTTGTCGCAAAGCCCGAAGATACAGTCTGCATATTCCTGCCAGCCAAGGTTCGGCTCTTTGCCAGAAAACAGCACTATATTTTGCTCGTCGCTGATGTAAAAGGTGTTCGAGGGCAGCTCGAATTTTTGTATCAGCCCGTCGCTCATTTTGGTATTGGGCCGAAACAGCGACGAGATTTCCATCGAGCCGGGGAAGTTGTAGATATAAAACCCTTCCGGCTCAATATGTGCAAAGCGTTGTGCGTCTAAGGTTTTGCGGAGGAATTTTATGGTTCCCGTGGAGACGTCTCCGCCGTTCATCCAGCCAGACAGGCCCATTACCAGCCGGGGCTTGCTTAGCTTTGGCTCGTGCTCGATTTTCAGCTTTTCTGTGTTCATTTTTTCAATCACTCACCTCCTTTTTACCATTTTTACGCCTGCTAATCCAACCCATTTTGCACTCGCTGAAGCTTTTTGGCCCCGAAATCGGTGATTGGAAAACAACCCTACTAAAACTTTAATGGGAAATTCATAAATCCTGAATCAGATGTTATAATTACTGCGTATATATTTGAAGGCGTGTTATGAGTTTGAAGGTTCAGTGCGAACTGTGTCCGAAGTGTTGCATAATCGAGCCCGGGCAAAGCGGCGACTGCCGGGTAAGAATCAATATAGACGGTGTGCTGCGCACGGTTGTCTATGGATTTCCTTGTTCTATGCATATCGACCCGGTGGAGAAAAAGCCGCTGTTTCATTTTCTGCCTGGCACGCCGATACTGTCATTAGCGACCGTCGGTTGTAACCTTCACTGCCTCAACTGCCAGAACTGGGAAATCTCGCAGGCCAATCCGGAAGATACTACCGCTGCGTCTTACCCGCCCGAACGGCTTGTTGCAAAGGCGCAGCAGTATAACTGTCCTTCAATCGCATATACTTATACCGACCCGGTTGCATATTACGAATACACACTCGATACCGCGCGTTTGGCAAGACAGGCGGGCATGAAAAATGTTCTTGTCACGGCCGGCTACTGCAATCCCGAGCCGTGGAAGCGACTGCTCGAATATACCGACGCGGCCAATATCGACTTGAAGGGTATGAGCGATGATTTCTATCGTAGTTTTTGTTCCGGCACACTGGCGCCAGTTCAGCGATGTCTAATTGATGCCGTTGCAGCGGGAGTTCTTGTTGAGGTGACGAATTTGATTATTCCGACTCTCAACGACAAGCCGGAGGATATTCGCCAGCTTGCCGGATGGGTGAAAAGTAATCTTGGGGCCGAGATACCGCTGCATTTTTCCCGATTTTTCCCGAAATACAAGATGCAGCATTTGCCGCCTACGCCGCTCGATACTCTCGATTTGGCCCGCGAGATTGCCCTTGAAGAAGGGCTGCATTATGTTTACATAGGCAATATCCGCAGCCCACAGGGCGAGAACACCTATTGCCCCGGCTGTGGTAAATTGTTGGTCGAGCGGCAGGGATATGTAATTTTGCAGAATATATTGAAGCAGGGCTGCTGTCCGGCCTGCGGAAGAAAGATTTACGGGTGCTGGCTATGAAACGGCGAACATTTCTGTATAAGATATTGACGGGATGCTCGGCCGTGGCTGTTGTGGCCTTTGCCTTGGCGAAAAGCGCCATTCCAAGGAGGTTTTTGCGGGCAAAGCCGGTGTCGAAGTATCCTGGCAGGATAAAAAGGATTGAAAATATTGCGTCGCAATCCCAATGGAGTGGATGAAAATGTCTGAGGAATGTGCCAACAATCGTAACAGAATCCCGGCTATTGCAATTCTTGTGCTGTTGCTGCTGGTCGGGGGGCTCGTTTTATGCGGCTTGCAAACTCGAAGAATTTCCAGCGTTATTGCACAGACTGCCCAGCCACAAACCGAAAATGACAAGCCTGTCGAGCCAACTAAATCTGTTCTGGCTTCGCCACTGGGTCAAATGGGCTGGCACGCAGCGGAACACAATGGGCTGGCCCGGCAGGTCGAGGGCTTTATGGAGAAAGCCGATGTTGAGCCAGCCAGTGATGTTATTGGCCTGATTAGTCCGCACGCGGGCTACGCATACTCAGGCCAGACGGCGGCCTTCGGCGTCAAAGCCGCAGGCGGCAAATACACCCGCATCATAGTAATCGGACCCTCCCATCGTATGCCTATGCCGGAGATGCTTGCAGTGCCACGTGTGACGGACTACGAAACGCCGCTGGGCCAGATTCCGCTCGACGTCGAGTTCATTGGCAAGCTGCTGCAACATTCAATTTTTCAGGACGTCCCGCAGGCATACAAGACCGAGCACAGCGTTTTTATTCAGTTGCCTTTGCTGCAATCTCAGTTGGTGGATTTTAAGCTTGTCCCGATTGTCGCGGGCCAGTGCTCGCAAAAAACCATTCTGCAGGCGGCATCGATTTTGAAATCACTGTTAAATGACAGCACGCTCGTGGTTGCAAGCTCCGATTTTGTCCACTATGGCCCCAATTATGGCTATATACCTTTCAGGGAAAACATCCCCGCCGAGCTTAAGAAACTCGATATGGGCGCTTACGACTATATCGCCAAGCTCGATAGTGCCGGCTTCATTGGGTATTGCGACAGGACGGGTGCGACGATTTGCGGGCGTGTGCCGATAGCGATATTACTTTCGATGCTGCCTTCATTCGCAAAGGCCGAACTTATGAAATACACAACCTCCGGTGAGCTGACCGGTGATTTTACAAACTCGGTCAGTTATCTTTCTGTGGCTTTTCATGGTACCTGGCCTGAGCAAACTCAAAACAAAACAGCACAAACCGCCGGCGAACTTACCGTCGATGATAAACACAATCTTTTGCTGCTTGCGCGAGAGACCATAGAATTTTATCTGAAGAACAACAAGACGCCGACGGCCGAGCAATTGGGCATATCCGTCAGCGATGCGATGAAGGTCCCGCGTGCCGCTTTTGTGACGCTTAATAAGAATTCGCAGCTCAGGGGCTGTATCGGCGACGTTTTGCCCCGGCAGGCGTTATATCAGTCCGTAATTGCCAACGCGATTAACGCCGCTGTGAATGACTGGCGATTCAGGCCCGTTACACCCGACGAGCTTGCCGAAATCGAAATTGAAGTATCCGCTCTTACTGTTCCGAAAACCATTGAATCGTACAATCAAATCCGCTTAGGCACGGACGGCATCATCCTGCAAAAGGGTGGCCATTCGGCCCTATTTTTACCGCAGGTCGCACCCGAACAGGGCTGGAATCTCGAACAAACCCTGACACATCTGTCTCTAAAAGCGGGCCTGCCCGGCGACGCCTGGAAAGAGGGCACAAGCTTCAGCGTCTTCCAGGCCGAGGTATTCGGTGAAGAGTAAAGATGTGTGCCGACCACTCCCAGAGCTTTGCTGATAGTGACGTTCGTGATACCTTTTCCGGGCCGACTGATTTAATCCGCGGCTTTGTGATATTCGCTTACGGTCTGTTTTCCATCTCTGCCCAGGCGCTTGTTTTCAGGGAATTCATAACATCGTTCGAGAGCAATGACATCACCGTCGGCATCTTCTTTGCTTGCTGGTTTCTCTGGGTAGCGCTTGGTGCGGTGCTGGTCAATTGCAGCAAACGTTTAGCAGAGGTGCTGCTGCGCAATATCGAAATAGTTTTTCTTTTGTACCTGCCCGCCTTTATCCTGCAGGCCCTTTTGATTATTCATATCCGCCGACTTGCGGGTATCGCACCTTATACGCTTTTGCCGATACCCACCGCGTTGTTTCTCGCGTTATTGGTCAATGCACCGGTGAGCTTGATTACGGGCGTGCTCTTTCCCGTTATTTGCCGATGGGTTCGATTAGGCACTGCATCAGCCGTCACCTATGTATATCTGCTCGAATCGTCAGGCAGCTTTGTCGGCGGCCTGGGTACCACGCTGCTGCTGGCTTACGGCGTGAACAACGTCAGAATTTTTTTAGTGCTTGCGCTGGTTGTATCACTGGCCGGGGTGTGTTGTTTTTATTTGAGGCCTCGCGGCAAATCTGCATTTCGCAAGACGGGTATTGTGGCCGGGGTGCTGATGGTTTTGCTTTTTGCGTTTGCCCTGTTCTTTTCGGTCGACAAGCCGATATCGCGTGAACTGCAAATAAGCAAATGGTCCCGGCTTTTACCCGGTGATTCCTACGTCGGCTCTTTCAACACCACCCAGGCCGAGTATCTTTACGGAGCATATCAGGGCCAATGGATTGCTATGCGTGAAGGCAGCGTGGTTGAGGCGATTCCCGACCCGACTTCGGCCGGCAGGATTATCGCCCTTGCGCTTTCTCAGAATCCACAGGCCGAACGAATTCTGATAATCGGCTCAGACCTGAATCTTTGCCGCCGGTTTCTTTTGCTCGGGCAGATTAAACGGCTGGTCTGGGCGTATCCCGACAATGAATACGTCAGCAGGATACTGCGGGTTGTTCCGCCGGAGTTGAGCATCTCGGATTCGCGTTTCGAGCCGTTCGCGGGTGATATACGCGCCGGACTCGATACGTTAGCCGAACAATTCGACCTTGTAATCGTCAATATGCCGGACGCTGCAAGCTCCGTCTCGAACCGCTATTACACTCTCGATTTCTTCGAACAGCTTAAAAGCTCGCTTGGCCACGGCGCCGTGCTCGCGGTATCGGTTCCCGGCGGTGAAAATATTATGGGGACGGAACTTGTTACTATCGGCGCTTCTGCCAGAGTTACTCTTTCAAAGGCATTTTCAAATATCGTTGTTGTACCGGGCGACACGACGTGGTTTATCGCCTGCGACAGCAGTGAAATTACCGGTGAGCCGGGCACGCTTCGGGAACATTTTGCCTCCATACCTGATTCTGCCGAAATCTACCCGGCCAACGGCCTTTTGAGTATTTATCTTCCCGACCGCGCCGCAAGGGCGATGGACGCCTACAACTCCGCCGACCTTCCAGCCCGGCACCTTTTGAATCGTGATTCGAGGCCGCTGGCCAATCTCTATGCCTTGCTGCTGGCCGCAAAAGAGTCGGATGCGCCCGTAACCCGGCTGTTCAAATATCTGCTGCTTGCCGGGATTGGCGTTTTTGTGGTTCCGATTGTTGTTTATGTCGTTCTGCGGGTGATATCCATTCTTGGCGCCGGCGATAGATTATCTACATTTGACTTTGTGTTTCTTGTGTTCAGTGCCGGGGCCGTCGGTATCGGCGTTGTAATCGTTCTGATGTACCTTTACCAGACCCGTTTCGGCTCGCTTTATTTGTATATCGGAGCCGTGTCTTCTCTGTATATGGCCGGTCTTGCGGCAGGCGCGGCGATTGTCGGCCGGCTTTTGCGACGACCTTTCGCAGGGTCTGTGAATTACTCTGAGATTATTCTTGCCCTTGTGCTTGTGGCCCAGTGTGCGGTTTTAATCACAGTTGTTTATTGGCCCGCTGAAAACTGGTCTCATTTTGCCTTTGCAGTTGCGTTTGTTGTTTGCGGCCTGTGTTCGGGCTGCTACTTTCCCATAGCCGGTCGACTTCTCGCCGAGCGGGGATTACAAACAACACAAACGGCCGTCCGACTCGAAACCGCCGACCACATTGGTGCGGCAGCAGGGGGATTGATTTCCGCGCTTGTGTTATTGCCGGTTCTCGGCGTGAGGTTTGCGCTGGTGGTATTGCTATTGGTTATCCTTGCCAATCTGCCGTCTCTTTTTTTAAGGATTTTGCGAAAAAAAACCGTTGCTGTTCCTGCAGTTTCTGCTTTACGGGCTGCTGGTTTTTCGCTTTTCGGTATCGCGGTGACGGTGATTGTCTGCTCGAATATGCTTGCGGTGAGTGCTCGTCGGCTGATGCCTTCTTTGCCTTTGTCAGCGGCACAGGCACTGGCGGGCCAATCCCGTATCAAAGCCATTACTGCGGCACTGCCCGGCACCGGCAAAACCGTGCGTTACTTCGATGCCTTCGATGCCAATGATAAACTCAGCGGTTATATCTTCAGCTCCGAGACCCTTGCCCCTAATATTCGCGGCTTCGGCGGGAAGATAAATCTCGCCATTTACACTGACCCGGCCGGCGTGCTGCTTGATTTTCACATCATCCGCTCCAACGAGACCCCCGCCTACCTCGATATGCTCACCAATGCGCAGCATCCCTTACGGGACTGGTTCGATTCTCTAAAGGGCAGGTCTCTATTCTCTGCCGAATCGTTCGCGGATGTCGATGCCGTAACCGGGGCAACCATCAGCTCCGAAGCAATTGTTAAGGCACTTTCCCGGTCAGGCGATGCCTTTGCATCAGGAATTTTGGGACTGGCCGTCGAAAAAACGGCTGGTCCGGCACATCGTTTTGTCAGCCGGCTGCCCGATGCCCAGGGGGCCTATCTTATCGGCGTTTTGATTCTCACGTTCATCGTTATTTATCGCGGCGGCTTCTGGTCGCGCCTGTTCATTCTTGCTTCGGATGTCATTGTCGGCGGCGTTGTTCTAAACGCCCAGTTCTCAACCGAGCAGGTGACGTCGCTGCTGTCAGGAGCCATCCCTTCTGCCTTGCCTACCGGCGTTTTTATTCTGACGGTTGGCGTGCCGCTACTGGCGGTTCTGTTCGGCAATATCTATTGCGGCTACTTATGCCCATTCGGCGCCCTTCAGGAATTTTTCGGGTATCTGCTGCCCGCCCGATTCAAGCCCTCCATTACAATTGTGCAAATGCGAAAGGCGAGGTTCGTCAAGTTCGTCATCCTGTTTATTGTCGTCGTCGCGTTCTTTTTGTCCCGCAGTCACGATGCACTTTCAGCCGACGTGCTGATTAGATTTTTTAGTCCGAAGTCATTGTTTGACGAGCCCAATAGGCTTGTGCTGTTTGTTGTAGTCGTTGCTCTTTTCGGGTCGATTTTTTATTCTCGATTCTGGTGCCGTTATCTGTGTCCTGCGGGTGCATTTTTGTCTTTGTTCAACAAGGTCGCCCTTTTTGCCCGCTATATGCCCTCCAAGCATTTCGCTCACTGCGAATATGGCATTACTTTCAACGATAAGTTAGACTGCATATACTGCGACAAATGCCGTTATGAGCGCAAGCCGGCACCGCAAGTTGTTGCCGGGCCTTTCGTCGGTTTTGGCGTGCGCAATTTCCCCGTTGCAGTTCTTGTCGCCGCAGTTATTATTTCTTTGGTGTCTGTAAAAAGCTCCCTTCGCGAGCTGCCCACTCCCGTCTCAGCGGCAGCAACAGCTACCTCAGCGGGACAACCCAGAAACGTTGATATGCAGAAAATCAGAACGCTTATTCGTGAGAATAAACTCTCAGACCACGAGGCCGAGTACTACAAGAAAGTGGAGTGAAATTTAACTCCGCTACCTTCGCAGGTAGCTTATCAGCCAGAGCAGCAGCGTCAGGACAAGCGAGATAATCAGGCAGCTTGTAATCGGCAAAAAGAGTCGCCAGTTTTTCGAGCCGAACTGCAAATCGCCGGGCAGCTTGAACAGGCCAAGCTGTCCCAGCAGTATTAGCACCGCTCCAATCAGAACGATTGTAATGCCGATGAGAATCAGTAATTTTCCGAATTGTGACGGCCCGAAATCCATCTTTTTTATACGTTGCGGCCGTTTCTAAAATTCAGTCTCTCGTTTGTCAATCGGGCTTTCTCTAAAAACCACATTTTTACAAGCGCCGCTATTTTAAGAATGAGTAAAATACTCTAAATGATTCGTAAGTAAACCGCAAATCTTTCCATCGCCGGCTTTCTTCCGAAAAGATACAGGATATACAATACAGGATGTAAATTGCGGCAATCGTTATGCAAAAAACATTGCGGTGGAGGGAATTTTCTGAGGTCTTAATTCAAGGTCAAGCCGGTGTTTTTATTGGACATTGCGGGGCGGGTTGAGCCGGCTGTCCCACATATTGTGGGCAGGGTGGAAGAGTTGCTGTATATCGGGGTTTGAGTTATGGGTCGTTGGGGGTAGTGAGCCGGGAGGGCTTAAAGAAAAAACGCGCGCCGTGTCGATACTGCGAGAGGTAACAAAGGGCTTATGTGTGTATTGAAGGATTCGCAGATATGAGCAAAAGAGAACTGATTGACTGCATCTGTGAGATAAACAAGACGGCCAAGCCGGAGTTTCTTGCCAGGTTCTCCGAGGAAGAGCTGAAAGATTACCTTGAGCATCTGATGGAGCTGGACCTCGAAGAGATTCTCGTTTGCGCGTAAGGGCTCGTAGCGGGGCGGAGATTAGCCGGGGCGGGGACAATCCTCAACACGAACTTTAAGGAGGGGGGAGTATACTTCCCAGGCGTCACTTCACGAGAAAGGCCTCGCTCTGCTCGAACTTGGCGCCGGCAGCACCTGCCGGCCGGACCGAGGTTATAATTGTGGCGGGCTTTACCTGATAAATAATATACAGCTCAGATATGCTCTGTGCCTTCTCGGTCAGCCACATAGTATCAGGGAAAGGTTTGGCGACCGCACCGTTTTTATCAAACTTTATATTGCCGTACTGGGAGCAGTAGTCGAATTCGAATGTTGTTATGTTATTGACTTTGCCGGCGGCGAGCAGGCCGCAGGGCCGATGCACTGCTGAGGTACTGTCTATGAGCACAGGCAGTTGGTCGCCGACTATGGCAGAGCCGGCTGCGGGATTGTTGCACTTGAGTGAAAGTAATTTATAACCGGCGGCGGGCTTAAGCATACGCGGCAGATTGTTTTCTCCAGAGGGTTGAGCGGTTTGGCCCGCGGGGAGCCGCATCTCGGCTCGAACGCAAATGATTTGTCCTTGTTCGAATCGTGCGGGCATCAAGCTTTGTTGTGTCTGCAGCGTCGTCCATTCATTCTGGTCGGCCACGGCGGACGTGGCTGTCTGGAGGAACTTATCGGCAGCGGAAAGCTCAAGGCCGTAAACCTTAGCTGAAGTAACAGGGGTAACCCTGGCAGAGGAGGTTGCATAATCAGCGGCCCTGATGAGCGGCTCAGGTGCGGGCGCCTCATCGGCTGAAACCATAGGGGGGACTTTGGCAATTATGTTTGCTTTGAAACCGACGACCACCGGCTCATATCCTGTGGGAACGTAAAAGGCAAAGTCAATCCATCTGACGCCCTGTTTAAAATCGTCTGGGCCGAGAGTTATCTGGTCGGCGAGACCTGTCAGCCGAACTCGCCCGGGGCTTTGGAGATAACCGATGGGGTAGATACTCACGGCGGAACCCTGCAAAGCTTGTTCATCGGATTTTTCCTTGCATATGAGTCGCAACTGACCCGTGTTGAAGGATTTTATCCTGGATGTTATTCCGATTCGGGCCATAATCAACTCATAACCAGTTTTGGAAGACAATACAGAGCCCTTGTTGTCTTTAAGGCCTTCGAGAGCGGGCCAGGCGGCGGCCTTGTCGGGCAGTTTTATGGTGCCCGAATCAGCGAAAATGGTTACGTCTTTGTCGAGCTGGAGGCGGTTGAGGTAGAGCTGGTCGAGAAAGCCGGCGTGAAGGACGGCAAAGCTGTTGCGGCCGCTTAAGCTGCCGCTGCTGATGATGCTAAACCATCGTGTTATAAATCCGTCCGGATTGAGAAATGGTTTCTTTGGATTTTCCGGGTTGGGTCTGGATGACTCGAATCGCTGATACGGCGAGTCGGCTGACAAGGGAGCCATCGCCCCCGCGGTGAGCAGCACGCCCGAAATAACAAAGCCAAGTAAAAGGCCAAAAACAATTCTCCCTGCGCGTTCGGCGTTAACACCAAGGTCAATGGTGCGGGGAACGAGAGTTATGACGAGTGTTTGCAGGATTGCGAAGGCGATAATAAACAGCACAATGAAGCACAGTGGCTGCGCCCAGTTGGTCAGTGTATCCTGGCTTATAAGCAGGCCGGCAGCAGGTTCGAACCAGGCGAACGTGATGATACTCGCAGATACCGCCGCCATAAAGGAGGCAAACGCCCTGAGCATAGTTCCTTTAAGATACAGCAGCGCGATACAGCCGGCGATTATTATCAATATCGCAATACTTGCCATTACAGCCCTCGTTTTCCTTTCAAACATTTTTGCCGGACTTAATAGTCCGACAGTATATTACTGCTCCGTGTTTTGTTTCGGCTCTTTGGATTTGGAAAGAACCCTGACCATCTCGTTTATTGAGGTAACACCGGCAATAACCTTCATGAGCGCCTGTTCCTGCAGGTAGAGCATTTTGGCCTGTCTGAACAGTGTTTGTATGTCGGCGAAAGATTTTGACTGTTTGATTTGGTCTCTTAGGTGTGCGTCGAGGAAAATCGTTTCGAAAATGGACATCCGACCGAAGTAACCGGTCTCCTGACAGTTATCACATGGTGACGGTCTGCCTCGTTTGTTATAGACGACTTTGCCGGTTCGATAGAAGACCCTGGCTTTCGACGCCGGGATACTAAACTTGTGTAGCATCTCTTTGTTCGGCTCATAGGCCTGCTTACACTGGTCGCAGAGCTTTCGAAGCAGCCGCTGATTACTTATTCCGATAAGGGACTGAACCGCCTTGTTTCTGTCGCCGACGAGCTTTGTCCACTTGGCGAGTGCTTTGAGGACGTTTTCCTCTTCAAGCACAAGGTATACGAGCTTTCCGTTGATTGCGGCCTGGGAGGCGACCTGGGCGGTTTCGGCATCATGGCAGTCGGCTACACCTATTATGTCGGGGTCCATTCGGACGACCGACTGGAGCTTCTTGGCATAGGTGGTTACGCCGCTGTCACTTAAGGAAAAGACATTCTGGGTTATGTTGGGAAGTTTGCCTGAATGTTGTCTTTCGACGGTTGTGATGCTGTTGAGGAAGGCGTCGTGGTTTCTAAGCAGGGTGTAGAACGTGGTGGTTACGCCGCTGTTTTTTGGGCCTGATATGATAAAGACACCACTTTTTGTGCCTTGCAGAACATTGAATTGTTCGAGTTGTTCGTCGGTAAGCCCAAGGTCGCTCAAGCTGGTGATGTTTTGCTGGCCGAGCATCTTGACTCTAAGCTGCTCGCCGGCGGTTGAGCCGGCGGTTGTGACCTCCCAGTCGACGCGACGGTCTTTTTGAAAGACCGTGAATCTGCCTTTTTGCGGCTTTCTTTTTTCCTGAACGTCGAGATTCGAGAGGTTTTTGACAAAGTGCAGAAGATAATCCATCTGGTCTTTGGGAATGGACGGCTGTTTTATGGCTGCGCCGTCGACATAATAGATAACGTGATAGTTTTGCAGGGCCGGCGTGCAGATAATGTCGTATGCCCTGCGCCAGATGGCGTCTTTGAAAAGGTTGTAGGCCGCCTTGTACCCGAAGAAATCCGAAGTTTTCGGCTCGGGGACCGGCACCTCGTTGTTGTTGGCGGTGATGAAGATAAAGCTTTTGAGGGCTTCTGCCTTTTTGGCCTCGTTGCTGAATAATCCCTTGATGTGTTCGTAAGTAAGGACTCGCTGGAATTCGGGGACGAGGGCATTGCGGTGCATTATGTAACTGACGGAGGCAGCGCCGGCGGCGATTAGATAAAAGGCCAGGCCAATGACAAAAACCGGCATCAGCAGCCAGATGAGTCCTCCAGCGCCCCAGCCGCCGAAAACAACCATTGTCCAGAAGGTGTGTTTCGTCCCTACGGCTTCACCGTCTTTGTAGACCCAACTGATTACAGGCAGCCAGCCGAAGAACAACAGCACAAAGACGGCGAGCTTAATCGGTGATATGTATCCTCCGTATTGAACGGCAGCCAGTAATTCGGGCATAATATACTCCGTCACGGTCTCGGGTGTGGCCTCACAGTATGCCTCCTTTTTCGGTTCGAATGCCCTTCAGGGCCATTTTCAGCTCTTCGGGGTTGGGCGCATACTTATACGCCTCTTTCGGCTCGACGCTTCCATCCATTATAAGTGCGACGAGACTGTCGGCAATATCCTGCATACCTTCTTCGGCACAACTGCGGATGAGATTCGGTATTTCCATTTCACGTTCTTCGCTTATAAGTTTTCGCATTTCGGGGTTGGCGAGGAGTATTTCGGTCGCGGGTATGCGGTCGACGCCCGGCTTGATGCTGGGCAGCAGTATCTGGCTTATGATGGCCCGCAAGGTAATACTGAGTGTTTGCCTGGCAAGGTCGCGTTCAACCTGTGGAAACAGGTCAACGAGCCGCTGTACGGCCTGTGCCGCGTTCGAGGCGTGAATTGTGCCGAATACGAGATGCCCGGTTTCACTGGCTCGCATCCCAGCACTGACGGTTCTAGCGTCTCGAAGCTCTCCGATGAAAACGACGTCCGGGTCCTCCCGCATCAGGTAGGTCAGTGCCTCTTCATAATCGAGAACATCGATGCCGACTTCGCGCTGGGAGACTATGGCCTTTTTGTCTTTGATAAGATATTCGATGGGGTCTTCGATGGTAACAATATGGCAGGAGCGTGTCTGGTTTACGTAATCAATCATTGAGACGGCTGTAGTTGTCTTGCCGCAGCCGGTCGGGCCGACGACGAGAACAAGCCCCTGATTGCCGCCGGCGATTTTTTTCAGCGTGGCGGGCAGATTAAGCTGCTCGATTGTTGGTATCTCGGTATTGACTCGCCTCGCTACAAGACTTACGAGACCTCGCTGACGAAAAAGGTTGACGCGGAAGCGCTCCTCTTCGGTTACGCTGTAAGAGAAGTCGAGCGTGCCGTGTTTCAGAAACGTCTGCTTCTGTACCTCAGAAAGCATCTCAAAACAAAGCTGCTCAACGCGTTTTTCGGAGAGGTTTTCACCGGTAGTGTTTTTGAGTTCGCCCTGAATTCGCAGTTTTGGTGGCTGGCCGACCTTGAGGTGCAGGTCGCTTGCTTTGGTCTTTATGGCCGCGCGGAGAAACTTGTTTACTTCCGGCTCTTTGCCGTGCGATGTTTCCTGTCCAGTATCTTGTTCGGTATTTACCACAATAAAAGCCCCGAAGTTCCAGGCACTGTCGTTGCGTCCAGAGTGCTTTTTGCTCTGCGCGGGCACGAAGTCCCGACGCATATAAACCATTTATTATAGAGTATTGAGGCCTGTCTGTCAACTTCGGCTGCTGTTAATGTTTTTATAGGGATTGGGCTTCGGCGGACTGCGATTTGCTTTACAATAACGGGGCTGATTTGTATTATGGGCGCCGGTTGCCGATGTAGCTCAATGGTAGAGCACGGCTTTCGTAAAGCCGGGGTTGTGGGTTCGAGTCCCACCATCGGCTGTTTATTTTTGTCTACGGTTTTATCGGAGTTGGATATGAGCAATGCGGTCAAGGCAGTGGGGATTTTTAAGGAGGGTTTTTCGTGTTCGCAGGCGATTCTGGCGACATACTGTGAACAGTTCGGCTTGGATACAAAACAAGCGTATAAAATCAGCAGTGGCTTCGGTGGCGGGATGCACCTCGACCGGACCTGTGGAGCGGTAACGGGTGCTATTATGGTTATCGGCTTGAAATACGGCAGGACCAGAGCCGGCGATATGAAGTCAAAGGCGAAGACATACGAAATCTCCGCCAAATTTGCGGATAAGTTCAAAGAACGACACGGCTCGATAGGCTGTAAAGAGCTTATGGGCTGTGATATCACTACGCCGGAAGGCATGAAAAAAGCAACCGATGAGGGACTTTTCGGAACGGTTTGCGTGGACCTTGTTAAAAGCGCTGCGGAAATTTTAGATGAGTTACTGGTTTGACCGGTTATGGCCGATTCGCTTGATGACAAACTCGAATCTTTAAAAAGGATTTTGAAAGAACTGGGTAGTGTTGTTGTTGCCTACTCAGGTGGAGTGGACAGCACGTTTCTGCTAAAAGCGGCCGTTGATACCCTCAGTGTAGAAAACGTCCTTGCGTGTATAAGCGCAGGCGTGGTCGAGCCGAAGCACGTTCTGAAAAGGGCGAGAAAAATCGCCAGGGATTTAGGCGTTCGGCTGCAAATAATAGACGTTGGTGAACTTAAGGACCCGAACTTCGTGGCCAACAAGGCAGACAGATGCTTTCACTGCAAAAGTCATTTGTGTAAGGAGCTTTTGGAAGTGGCAAAGGAGGCCGGCCTCAAGCACGTCGTGTTCGGGACAAACTGCGACGACCTTGATGACTATCGGCCGGGGAATCGGGCGATGAAGGTTTTCGGCGTTCGCTCGCCATTAGCCGAGGCGGAATTGACAAAAAATGATATACGCGAGTTAAGCAGACGGCTTGGTCTTGAGACAGCCGACGTCCCCGCGTCGCCTTGTCTGGCATCCCGGCTTGCCTATGGGCTTGAGATTAGCGAGCAGCGCCTCGAACAAATCGAAAAAGCCGAAGATTTCCTGAGAGAGTTAGGCCTTGTTGAGTTTCGCGTCCGCCATCACGACACGATTGCTCGAATCGAGGTACACCCGGAAGATTTCAAAAAGCTAACGAGCGAACCGAATCGCGGCAAGGTTATCAAAAAGCTCAAAGCGCTCGGCTTCAAATATGTCACTATTGATTTACAGGGCTTCCGCTCCGGTTCGATGAATGAGACTTTGAACTCTGAGCAAAAGGAGCAGGCACAGAGCTAAGGGTAGGGGGCAATTAGTTGGTCAATCCGGCTATAGCGGCGCCGATGAGTGTGGCGTTTTCAACGCTGATAATTTCGTAGTGTATTCCCCTTTTATTTTCGAGGTATTGCTTGAGGTAAAACTCGACGCGGGATTTGAGTGTTTTCATTTTGTAAAAAGTCGTGCCTTCGGCGACGATACATATCGGCTTTGTGGGGTCGGTGCCCTGGCCGGATTTGATTGCCATTGAGGAGAGGTTAATGGCGGTCAATTTCGCGGCCCGCTCGATGAGCCGGTCGGCTATATAATATAATGTAAGGACATCTTCATTTTTACCATCATTGCAGGCGTTCGCGAGGGGGTTGTTGCCATAAGGATAGAGCAGAAAGTCGTTGGTATCCTTTGTTTCGAGAGAAGACATTTCCCAAATTGTGCCGGCGACGGGCGTCGAGAACAGATTTTCAACGCAGGCCTTTTGAATGGTTCGCAGGCAGATGGGGCCGAGATAGGCGCCGGAAATCATCTTCTCTAATTTGTGGTCGCCGGGATTGGTTGTGGATTTATCGAAGTCGATATCGATTTTGCCTTGTTTTAGCCGGCCGAAGCCGCCTGATTCGGAATTGATAATCTGACTTCTCGAGGGGTCGAGGTCTTTGAACTTTTTTATGTTACTGTTTTTTTCGACGTAGCAGCAGTTGGTGCCGGTTCCGAGGATGAAGCCGATATAGCTGCTGAAGGTTCTGTTCTGGTAGCCGAGGCCTGCGAGCAGTGTGGCGACGGTGTCGTTTAGCAGGACGATGTTTTTATTGCCGCCGAGGCCCATCGAGGCGAGGGCGAGATTTAGGTTCTCGCCGATTAGCTGGCCCTCGACCTGGCCGGCCTTGACCTCTTTTGAGAAGCGGATGAGTCGGCCGTCTTTGTTGGGCAGAATCTCGACGGGATAGGAGAAGCAAAAGCCGATGTTGTCGCTGGCTCGCGATACGTCCCTCAAGTAGCCGGCCATAATCTTGAAAAACTCGTCTTTGGTTGCCTCTTTCTGGACTCCCGGCATTCGAAATAGGCGAAGGTTCTCTATGACCGGTTTCTTCTGGTTATCGAAGTGGATGGTAGCGACCCTGAAGTTCGTACCGCCGGCGTCCGCAACGATTACCGGTTTGTTTGCCGGGACGTCGGCAGCGACATCGATATAAGTAGGTATCATTTCGAGCGTACTTTTTCGTCCGGCAAGACCACGTTGCATATCTTCGAGAAAGGCGCTGACATTTGCATCGATATCGATACCGAGCGGGTCCATCTGATATTGCTTGAGAAAGCGGATGGCTTTTTGCCTTATCTTCTTCACTTCCGCGTCTCCTTTTTCAGGCAATTTCAGTCGGTGTAGCCGGCGGGGTGGGCGCTATGCCATTTCCAGGCGGATTCAACGATTCTTTCGATGGTTTTCCACTGCGGCTGCCAGCCAAGCTTATCTTTGGCCTTTGTCGAATCGCACACGAGCACGGGCGCATCGCCCGGCCTGCGAGGCGCTTCGATGACTGCGAAGTCTTTTCCCGAGACTCTTCTGATGGTATCAATTACTTCGCGGACGGAGTAGCCGGTGCCGTTGCCGAGGTTGTAAATCAGCTCCGTGTGATTATCGAGCTTATCGAGGGCAAGCAGGTGCGCCCGGCAAAGGTCCTCGATATGAATGTAGTCACGGATGCAGGTTCCGTCGGGGGTGTCGTAATCGGTTCCGTATATCTTTATTGCGTCGGTTTTGCCCAGAGCGGCAGAAATGGCCAATGGGATAAGGTGTGATTCAGGCCGATGGTCCTCGCCCAGGGCGCCGTTATTGCCTGCACCGCAGGCGTTGAAGTAGCGAAGCGAGACGTATCGCAGTTTGCCGGCGACGCTTTGATGATGACACATTTTTTCGACTGTCAGCTTGGTCTCGCCGTACGGGTTGATTGGCTTTGTGGGATTTTGTTCGTTGATGGGTATCTTGTCGGGTGTGCCGTAAACGGCGGCTGTGCTGCTGAAGGCGAACCTGTCGACTCCCGCTGCCTCCGTTGCGCTTAACAGGACCTGTGTGTTGGAAACATTGTTTTGGTAATACTTGAGGGGGAGCCGAACGGATTCGCCGGCCTCGATAAATGCGGCGAAGTGCATAACGATTTCAATCTTGTGCTGCCTGAGCGTCGTAACGAGCAGGTCGTAGTCGGCCAAATCTCCCTCAACAAATTCACAATCAGTGAGGGCGGCCCTGTGGCCTTTGCTGAGATTGTCGTAGACGACCGGTTTATGGCCTTCGGCTGCCAACATCGCAACCATATTGCTGCCGATGTATCCGGCTCCGCCGGCAACGAGTATCCTCATTTGTCCTGTTACCTCTTTATAGCGGTAAGTTGCTTATCGATGCGTTTTAGAATCTCGGTTTCGAGCTGATTATCCCTGCCGAGGTCAATCCAGGTCATATTTTCCTTAAGCTGGACGTTGGAAACGAGATTCCGCAGTGACCTTTCGCGTGGTGACATTATGCTCTGATTATATGGGGAAGTAGTTTGGCTGTCGGGCAAACTCATCCTTTGTGTTGTTGCCCTGCAATCGATACAGATTTTTTCGACTTGTTGGGTAAAGTTCAGCTCGACGGTTCTGCGAATGCTGTGCAGGTCGGCTTCGGTGGCGTTGAACGCCCCGACGCTGTCGGCCCGCCAGAATTCAAATGTCTGTGCGCCGGGGAGGGGATGGGTTTTAACGTAGCCGGCTTCAGCATCGAGCTTGTCGATTGAAAAGTGCATCTTCGCCAGAATCCCTTCGGCCGCTTTCACCGCCTCGGCCTTGGTAGAAGACGGCACACAAAGCTTGTCGGTCGTCTGTATGTATTTATTCTCGGCACAGCCGGAAAGGCAGAAAAGTACAGCATAAATGAGCGATATATATGGCTTTGATTTGTTTGTCATCCTTGACTAATCCTTAAGTATAGATACCGGCAGGTGATTATATGCTGAGTGAAGGCCAGACTCAAGAAGCATTTTCGGTTGGCGACAACAGCCGTCAAAACAGAGGGGCCAGCCCAATCCGTTGAGCCAGCCCGCTGAACGTCTAATGAACAACTACAATTCGTACATTAGCAGAGGTTCTATCATGTTTTGTTTGCAGAGCGATTATCGCATAGTTCTCGACCTGCGGAACCAGCCGACAAGAACGGTTCCGATACCAGCTAACAGCAGTGCGCCCGGCGCGGGGATGACCTGTGCCGCTGTTGATACTTTAACGTTATCCAGAAAAACCGTAGTTGTGATCTCGTCGTCTTCTCCAAGGAAATCGAATGTTAGTAATACGTCAATATCCCCGGCAGTGGTCAATCCCGAGACGTCCAGAGTAACCGAACGAATCTGACCGCCCGTGACTGTTGCCGCTGTTGCCGTATCCTCGGTACCCCTGCTGTCAAGGTAGTAAAAGTATGTTTGTCCTGAAATATTAATTGGAGGGTCAAAAGGGGCGTATGGATCGAACAATGATGCGGTGAATATTTCAGTAGAGGGTTCTCCTCCAAACGACATCATATTAACGTCAAATGAAAGTTCCATGGCACCCATTGGCAGCATAAATTCCTGACTCAAGCGACTTATCACGGCACTTTCTTCAAACGCAGCGAAACCGCCACCATCCAGGACGGTTCCGCTTTCCACCGTCCAGCCAGCCAGACCCGGGGAATTGAAGTCTCCGTTTATAAGGGTTGGCGCTGCTGATGCTGCCTGCACTGCAAACAAGGCAGCGGCCACGAGCACGACAGCAAGTTTTTTGTTATCACTGTTTGGCATTCTCCTAACCTCCAAAAAAATGTGTGAATACAGTTCGGTCAGAAGGCTTCAGCCCCTGACGTCTGTTGAGCACCGAAAGGTGCAGAGTTTGTGAATTGAAAAGCGAGAAGAAATGGAATGGGGTGTAGCGATACTGATATCCACAGATAGGGCGTGCGCAGTGTAAATTTATACACATTTTCTCCCGCTCCAAACGGTAGTTCAGATTATTTGCGTGAGGGGCTTTAGCGTCCCTACTGTGGCCGCCTCCCGAATTTCGAAGAGGGAAATGTATAGCGAGGTGGCGCCCGATGTCAAATTAAAAAGGCATTTTTAACTGCGTTCGAGAAGATTATGCCCGGGAGGTTTGGCCTTTATGGCAGAGAAGTGTTTTCGTTGATTGAGAGTAGGCACGCCGGTTAAAGGGTTTCTTGTTTGTGGGCCGATAAGATGATTAGCAGTTAGAATAGGGAATCTCTATGCCTTCGACGCAGACCCAGACAATCGCGGACAAACTGACGGAGCTGCCGTTGGGCCGGCTGGTCAGGGAGTTTCTAAACTACCTTACGGTCGAAGGAGGATTGTCTGACAATACGATTCAGGCATACGGGCGGGACCTGCTGGATTTTCTGAGATATTGCTCGGCGCACAAAGTCAGGCAACTGAGTCAGATTAGCCCGGCGATTGTTCAGAACTATATGGAGGTGCTGTCAAGGGGTAATAAAGGAGAGGCGTCGATAAAGAGGGGGCTGGTTGCGATTAGGATGCTGCTGCGGTTCGGCAAGCTAAACGGTATAATTGAGGATGATTTCACCGGGATTCTCGAAGGGCCGAAGCTGTGGCAGAGGCTGCCGATTGTGTGCAGCAAAAAGCAGGTGGTGGATTTGCTTGAAGCGCCGTCGCCTAAGGAGCGGTTTTACTTTCGGGATAAGGCGATGCTTGAGCTGCTGTATGCGACGGGGGTGAGGGCGAGTGAATTGGCGGGCTTGAAGGTGTTGGATTTGAATCTGGATGTTGGGTATTTACGGTGCAGGGGCAAGGGCGGCAGGGAGCGGGTGATTCCGCTGGCTAAGGTGGCGGCAACGGCTACACTGGAATATCTGCGGGAATTGCGGCCGAAGCTGGAAAAGGGGCAAAGCGGAGATTTTCTACTGCTTAGCCGAACCGGCCGGCCTATGAGCCGTATTGAAATCTGGCGACTTATCAAGAGATACGCAATTCGTGCAGGGATGCCTAAGAATCTGACGGTACACACGTTGCGACATTGTTTTGCTACGCACCTTCTGGCCGGCGGGGCGGACCTGCGAAGCGTGCAGGAAATGCTCGGCCACGTCGATATATCGACTACGCAGATTTACACCCACGTCGACCAGGAAAGATTGCGGGCGATTCACAAGAAGTACCATCCGAGGCCTTAGAGCTTGTACAGGAGACAGAAATGGCAATAGGGTTTTGCAGGCAGCCGGGAGCGACAATGCAAGGCAGGGTATTATTGATTAAGGTCAGTTTATTGTTTGCAGCGGTTCTGCTGGCATCGGCGGGATGCCAGCCCGAAGCAGGTCGGGCGGACCGACAGCCGGCGTGGGCGGCAGAGGCGACCTCACGGGCGGCGGCTGAGACACAACTGAAAATCAATCAGGAGGCGCTTTTGAGGGGGGCTACGGCGGATATTCGGCTTGATGCCGCGACGGTGCTTTTGTTCAGCGATAATCCCTTAGCACGGCAGATTCTTATAGACACGCTAAACCAGACAGACAACAGGACGGCGAGGATTGCAGTCTGCAGGGCGCTGGTTGTCAGCAGAGAGACCAGACGGACAATCAAAGATGAAGAAGACTTCATTGAGCCATTGGCGGAGGTTTTGAAGACCGAGGATGCAGGCACGGCGAGATACGCGGCGGAGGCGGCACTGCTTTTCGATTACGATGAGATAGCGAAGGTTCTCGAGACGATGGCCAAAGACGCCTCGCTGCCGATTCAGGCCAGGTTGAATGCGATATACGCGATGAAGGTGCAGCTCGATATAAAGGCCATAACGCGGCTGGTGGAACTGACAGGGGAAAAAGATGCGCAGATTGCATCTGCTGCCCGCGAGGCGCTTCGCTCGATAGGAGTGCCGGTTGGGGCGGACGCCCAAAGCAGGCAGCGAGTGCTGGCTGAGCTACGAACAAGAGGTATGGAGACGTTTCAGCGGGACTGGATGGTACAGCAGGAGGCGAGGATAAGCGAACTGGAGCGCCAGCGTGACCTGTGGCGGAAGCTGTATCTTGGTGCTCTTGACAGGATATACGCCGGGCTTGGTGATGACGAACAGCGAGGGAAACTGCTGACTGAGCTTTTGGGCAACTCTGAGGTGCCGGTTCGTCTTTGGGCCCTGGGCAAGGTATCGCAGTGGCGGATAGGGACACAAGCAAAATTGCCTGCAGAGCTTGGTCCTGTTTTGCTTAAGCTTATTTCAGATTCCAACAGGGACGTTCGTCTTGCGACGGCCAAGCTGCTTTCATTGACGGGCGAATTGGGTTCGGCAGAGCGTCTGGCGGAGCAATTCGCTATGGAGCAGGACGAGGAGGTCAAGCTGGAGCTGTTTGTTGCGCTCGGTGCAGCGTGTCATTACGCTCTTATCCCAACGTCAGGGATGCAGCTTTCGCCGGAATTGCGCAAACGAACGCTCGAATGGGCGGCGAGATACGTTCGTGAAGGTGATGCGGCTAAGGCGCAGCGAGGCGCTGAGGTCGTACGAAAACTGTTGGAGCCGGGTGGGCTGGCCAGTGAGGAGGCGGGGCGGTATTTGGATGTGCTGGCCGAACGGTTTAAGCAGGAGCAGCAGAACGACGATGGGACCCTGAAGGGGGAGCTGGTCGGGACGATGGCGAGGTTATGTGCTCAAAGTGCCTACAAGACAGAATCGGCGGCAAGATTCGCGCCCGTGTTTGAAAAGGCATTAAACGATGAGATGGACCTTGTCAGGGAAGGGGCGGTCGATGGCCTTATCAGTATAGATAAGCCCAGGGCATTGCGACTTCTTGCAGCAGGATTCATAAACGACTCCAGCCAGATAGTAAGAGGCAGAGTTATCGAGCTTGCGGGCGACGTTGGCGGCACGGATGACTTGCGCTGGCTGTGGGAGAAGGTCGGGTCGAATTCGGAAAGTAAGCCGGCTTGGCAGGCGATGCTGAAGATATTCAATAGCTGTGACGTAAATGCAGTGGGGGGGTGGCTTGAAAAACTTGGTCCTGAAGCTGCGAGAGAGAAGCTGACAGAGGAGCAATGGGTATCATTTTTGGAGCTGGCGGAGCGGAGGGCGGTTACGGAAGAGCGTTCCGAAATGGTAAGAACGGTTCGAGAGAAACTTGCAAGACTTTACATAGGTTCGGGGCAGTTTGAACGTGCCGCTGAATATTTAGGCAAATTGCACCAGACGGCCCAGGCGCCGGAACAAAAAAATGCAGTTCTGGGGCAACTTGTTGAGGTTTACCTGCGGTGGCCAAAGCTGGATTCGGCTGTTCGACTCGTAGGTAACTGCCTGTTGGAAAGAGACTTAGGAGCGAATAGTGCGGTTGTCCGCTCGATAGATGCCTTCTTTGATAAGCCATCAGGCGGTGTGGAACCGATACAGGTATTGAAGGCGTTTCGTGAAATCAAGCCCGCCGAGCAGAGGCCCTTGTGGCAACAGCAATTGGCTCGCTGGAACAAGCTTTTAGGGGCGGTAGAACAGACTGAAAAGCCGATGACTGGTGGCGAGTGGAAGGACTGAGCAGGGAGCCGGGGGAAGAGGACTGAAAATATTTTTACTTTTTTTCAAATTTTGTTTTTGCGAGCCGGCTGGCATTTCTGTAAACTACTTTACTCACATTAAGTTATTTTTGACTGACTGGCCGTGGGTGTAAGCTTATTTTTGCGTGATTAAAGCAGCAATGGTTTTTTGCCTATAGGCCAAGCGTGGGGACTATTTTTAGGTCCCGCCTTTGTATTTGCGCGGCAAAAGGAGTGTTTTTTTAGGTTGCTGCTGTAGCTCAGCAGGTAGAGCGCGTCCTTGGTAAGGACGAGGTCATGGGTTCAAATCCCATCAGCAGCTAAGTGCAGATATTTCAGGCCGAGGCGGTATTAGGATGACAATGGCTTTGGCTGGGAGCTTTTTATATTAGGATGTTCGTGTTTAAGCATCGTTGCACCAAGAACCAGGATTAAGGGAATGATAGTGCAAATTGGAGGTTTATATAGCCATGGCTAAGGCGGTATTCGAGCGAACGAAACCCCACGTCAACGTCGGGACGATTGGACACGTTGACCACGGCAAGACCACGCTGACCAGTGCGATGACTAAAGTAATGGAGATGAAAGGTCTGTGTAAATTCAAAAGCTATGATGACATAGCGAAGGCCTCAGAGTCGCAGGGCCGGCGCGACCCGACAAAGATTCTGACGATTGCGACGGCACACGTGGAATACATAACAGAGAACCGGCATTACGCACACGTTGACTGTCCGGGCCATGCCGACTACGTGAAGAATATGATAACGGGTGCCGCACAGATGGATGGTGCGATACTCGTCGTCAGCGCGTACGACGGGCCGATGCCGCAGACGCGTGAGCACATACTTCTTGCGAGACAGGTTAACGTTCCGAAGATAGTTGTGTTTTTGAACAAAGTTGACCTTGTGGACGACCCTGAGTTGCTTGATTTGGTTGAGCTGGAGGTCAGGGACCTTCTAAACAAATATGAATTTCCGGGTGATGATACGCCGGTGATTCGAGGTTCGGCGATACAGGCGCTATCCGCGACGTCGCTGGAGGATGCGGCGTGCCAGCCGATAGTCGAGCTGTTGAAGGCGATGGACGAGTATATCCCGATTCCGGAGCGTGAAGTTGACAAGCCGTTCCTTATGCCGGTGGAAGACGTGTTCAGCATAAAGGGCAGAGGGACGGTCGGTACAGGCAGGATTGAGCGAGGCAAAGTGAAGGTCGGCGAAGAGGTAGCTATCATCGGGCTTGCCAAGGAAACCCGTAAGACGATTGTTACCGGTGTTGAGATGTTCAATAAGACGCTGGATGAGGGGCAGGCGGGAGACAATATCGGCCTGCTGCTGCGAGGCGTGGAAAAGAAGGACTTAGAGCGGGGGCAGGTTATTGCGGCACCCGGGAGCATAACGCCTCATACGAAGTTCGTGGCGGAGGTTTACGTTCTGACGAAAGAAGAGGGCGGTCGCCATACGCCGTTTTTCGCCGGGTACAAACCGCAGTTCTATTTCAGAACGACCGACGTGACGGGTGCGGTCAAGGCGCTGCAGAGCCGTGAAGGCAAAAGCGCCGAGATGTGTATGCCCGGCGACAACATCGCGATGGAAGTTGAGATTATCTCGCCGATAGCGATGGAAGAAGGTCTTCGGTTTGCCATTCGAGAAGGCGGCCGGACGGTCGGTGCCGGTGTAGTGACCAAGATTCTCGAGTAGCAGATAAAAAGGCGTAACGGTGTTGGTGCTGCAGAGGGATTATCAGCAGGCACAGAAAGTGTTTTTTTTGAATAAGAAGTTTGTGTAACCGTATTGTGCGTCGGAGCCGGGTTTTATGGCGAAAAAGAGTAAAAGGGAGCAGGTTTGGCTTGAGTGCAAGGACTGCGGCCAGCGCAATTACCGCACGAGCGTAAGCGTGGCCGAAGGGACTCCCAAACTGGAGCTTAAAAGATTCTGCAGGTTTGAGCGCAAGCATACGGTTCACAAACTGCGTCGTAAATAGAGCGGGCTTATGCCGTGGAGCCGGGAAGATTTGGTGCTTCGCGGATAGAGACAATGGCGGCAAAGGGACGAATTACAGGCCAGTAGCTCAATTGGCAGAGCGTCGGTCTCCAAAACCGAAGGTTGGGGGTTCGATTCCCTTCTGGCCTGTTTTTTGGCCGGGCGGCTTGTTTGGGCAGTGAGCTGACGCAGGGTAACTAAAAGTCATGCTTCCCGGAAGATGGGCGGCAAATATATGGATATTTGGGTGCGTTATGGTTTTGGGTGTTTATAAGCGAGGACAGGGCAAGTATACGCGGATGGGAAGTGCCGGCCTCGGCGTATTGATAGTTGCTCTTGGATGCCTGCAGCTTTACGGAACACTGGAGGCGATAGGCCTCGGATTGTGGGTAGAGACGATGGTGCCGGCGGGTCTGTTTGTCGTCGGGGCAGGCATAATACTTTGGCTGGTGAACAAATCCAACGTCGCTGATTTTATGATAGCCGCCGAAGGCGAGATGAAGAAGGTTAGCTGGTCGACAAAGCAGGAAATCGCTGTGTCGACTTTTATTGTGATTATAGTAGTGGTAATCCTGGCGTTGCTGCTGGGAACTGCAGATATCAGTCTGCGTTTGTTTTTCACCTGGTTGTTGCGGTAGGTTGTCTTTGGCGACGCCTTGCGGCCTAGTTTAGTGGCGTATGCAGTAACCAGAGGCCTGATTGTCAGGGATTGGGGTATATTGATGCAGTGGTACGTGCTTAGGGTTGCTTCGAATAAAGAGATATACGTAAAAGACGTGCTTGAGCAGAAGGTCAGCGCGAGCGGTTTGACCGACGTCATCGGCAGAATTGAAGTTCCACTCGAGACGGTCAAAAAGGTTCGCGGCAGCAAGCAGACTGTTCACAAGCGCAAGCTGTATCCCGGCTACGTTTTTATGGAGATGGAAACCGACCAGAACGGGCGGGTGCCGGAAAAAGCGTGGTTTATAATAAAGGAGATTCCAGGCGTTGGGGATTTCGTGGGCACCGAAGGTGTTCCCACGCCTATGAAGGATACCGACGTGGCAAAAATGCTTCTGGAGGTTGAAAAGCCGGAGGAGGCGCCGAGCATCAAGGTGGACTTCCATAAGGGCGACCAGATTAAGATTCGGGAAGGTCCGTTCGAGAGCTTCGAGGGGACGGTGGATTCGATAGACCAGAACCGCGGTTTGGTGAAGGTTATCGTGGAGATATTCGGGCGAAGCACGCCTCTGGATATCGAGTATTGGCAGATTGAGAAGTCTTAGTCCGGGCGGTTCGGCGGTATTGTGTGGTAGTTCGGTTTGAAGGTGAACGATGGCGAAACAAAAAGTAGTAGGCGGTAAAGAGGTATTGGTTCAGATAAAACTGCAGGCGCAGGGCGGTCAGGCAACGCCAGCTCCTCCGATTGGCCCTGCGCTGGGCCAGCACGGCGTCAATATCGGGCAGTTTGTCTCGCAGTTTAATGAGCGCACCAAGGAACTCAACGGAACGATTGTGCCGGTAGTCATAAGCGTATACAAGGACAAGAGCTTCACTTTTGAGGTCAAAAGTCCACCTGCGGCCGTTCTACTCAAGCAGGTGGCGGGCATTGCCAAAGGCAGCGGAGTACCCAACAAGGAAAAAGTGGGCCAGGTTACCACTGAGCAGGTGCGTAAGATTGCGCAGGAAAAGTTCAAAGACCTCAATGCATACAGCATTGAGCAGGCGGAAAAGATTATCAGGGGCACCGCCCGGAGTATGGGTGTTGAGATTGTGGACTAAGCAACAAGCAAACGAAAAGCGATTCGAGACGTAAGATTATGACAGTCAGAGGCAAAAGATACCGTAAGGAACTTGAGCAAGTCGGCAAAGAGGCGATGAGCGTGGCGGATGCCGTCGCGAAGATAAAATCTTTCAATTCGACGAAGTTTGACCAGACGGTTGAGTGTGTTTTCTGGCTGGGTATAGACCCGAAGCAGTCCGACCAACTGGTGCGAGGGGCGATATCGCTGCCGCACGGTATAGGTAAACGGAGAAAGGTGATTGCATTTTGTGAGGAGACGGATGTTGCGTCGGCGAAGGAAGCTGGTGCCGTTGAAGCGGGCTGTGAGGAGCTGGTGAAAAAGATAGAGGGTGGCTGGTCGGATTTCGACGTGGCTGTCGCATCACAAAAGGTGATGGGCAAGGTCGGAAAGCTCGGTCGAATCCTCGGTCCTCAGGGAAAGATGCCGTCGCCGAAGAACGGGACGGTTACAAGCGATGTTGTCACTGCGGTCAAAGAGTTTTCGGCAGGAAAGGTGGAATTCAAAAACGACACCGGTGGAAATGTGCATGTTGTCGTCGGGAAAGTGAGCTTCGATGAGAAGAAGCTTATAGAGAATATCGACGCTATGGTAGCACATATTAACAGAATTAAACCGTCGGGCGCAAAAGGGACTTATATTAAGAAGATTTGTCTGATTGCAACAATGAGCCCGAGTGTAACCGTCGCAATATAAGAAGTTTGGCGAATTATCAGGCAGGGAAAAAATGAGCAAATATGTAAAGCAGTTACTGCAAAGCGAATTTGAGAAACGGATTACCAATGAGCACATCACAGATTTTCTCGTAATCAGCACACAGGGTGTGGACGGAGTCGAGAATAACGTGATGCGCGGCGAGCTCAAGAGCAAAGGCATCAAGCTGATGATTGTGAAAAATGCCTTAACAAAAAGGGCGATGGCGAATCTGGAGATGAATGCAGCGGTGGTGCTTTTCACGGGTCCCTGCGCGATTGCCTATGGAGGTGACAGTATAGTCGACGTTGCCAAGGAGCTTGCCGGCTGGGTGGGAAAGGTTCCGGCAATACATATCAAGGGCGCGTTTCTCGAAGGCGAGGCACTGGGTGACAGGGAAGCCGATGCACTTTCGAGGATGCCGAACCGGACGGAGCTTCAGGGTATGATTGTAACGTTAGCCAAGTCGCCGGCGGCGAGACTGGCGGGCGTGGTTGTTTCGCCCGCGTCGATAATAGCCGGCTGTATACAACAAATTGTGGACAAATGCGAGGGCGAGGACAAACAAGCCGCTTAAGGGGGCACTTATATAAAGAATATAAACGGCCTGTATGGCTGTCCCTGTTATGAGGGTTAAACGGGGTTGCGTAGCCCCGGCTACCATAGGGCGACTGGATATAGGAGTTAGAACGAAATGGCGGAAGAAGCAAAAGAGGCGAAAGCAGAGAAGCAAGTCAAAGAGGCCAAAGAAGAAAAACCAGCAAAAGAGACGAAGAGCTGGGGCGCCGAAATTAAGAAGCTTGGCGATGCAATAGTCAAACTGACGTTAATGCAGGCCAAGGAGCTTGGTGACTATCTCAAGGAAGAGTACGGAATCGAGCCGGCCGCGGGCGGAGCGGTTATGGTTGCCGGTCCTGCTGGCGCCGGTGCTGCTGAGGTGATACCGGAGAAGACGACGTTTGACGTTATTCTCAAGGTCATCGGCGACAAGAAGATTCAGGTTATCAAGGAAGTAAGAGCGTTAACGGGACTCGGTCTCAAAGAGGCGAAGGACCTGGTCGAGGGCGTTCCGAAACCGGTGAAGACCGGCGTGAGCAAGGACGAGGCGGAAGCTGCACAGAAGCAGCTTGAAAGCGCCGGAGCGACGGTGGAAGTTGCCTAATCGACGCCGATAGGAGTTTGGTTTGGGGCCGAATCAGGCAGTAAGTGGGAAACGCAATTGAGCCGTTTAATCGGGGTTGAAAGATGGCTGATGCAAAAGTTCGTAATTTCGGCAGGATGAAAGAGACGGTCGAGATTCCCGACCTGGTCGCCATACAGAGAAAGAGCTATGATGAGTTTTTGCAGAAAGACATTGCACCTACGAGGCGACGAAGTAAGGGGCTTGAAGAGCTGTTCCGAGAGACTTTCCCCATTGAAAGCTATGACAAAGGGATAGTCTTGGAGTATCTTTATTACGAGCTTGAGGAACCCAGATACAGCATAAAAGAGTGTCGGCAGCTTCGGCTTACATATGGGTATCCTCTCAAAATTACCTGTCGGCTGCGGAGTAAAGAAGGTCAGGACATAGCCGAGCAGGCGATATATCTCGGTGAGATACCAGTGATGATTGGCGGCGGTGAGTTCATCGTCAACGGTGCCGAGCGGGTTATTGTAAGCCAGTTGCACAGAAGCCCAGGTGTCGATTTTCTTATCGAGAGCAAGGAGGGCGACCGCGTGCTGCACGGAGGCAGAATCATCCCTGAACGCGGGAGCTGGATAGAGATAAGCGTTACCCACAAAGACGTGCTGGTGGTGAAAATCGACCAGTCGAGCAAGATTCCGGCTACTGTATTTTTGCGGGCGATAAGCGATGATTTCGGCACGACCGAGCAGATAATTCGGCACTTCTTCCAGACCAAAGAAGTTCAAAAGGGAAGACTCAGTCCCGAAATGTGGGTTGTAGGGGATATTGTTGATACCGAAAGCGGCGAGATTATCGTCAGGGCGGGAACGCAGGTCGGCGACAAGGTTTCGCTTATTCAGCAAAGCGGGATTAAGCGGGTCGAAGTGGTCGAAGGAGTGCGTGATTCGCTGATTCTCAATACGCTTGCGGAGGATGACTGCAGAAGCCATGGGCAGGCGCTGTTGAAGTTTTATGTAAGACTTAGGCCGGGCAATCCGCCCAACCAGGAGAAGGCCCAGCAGTTCTTCGACGAGAAGTTTTTTGATGTCAACCGGTATCGGCTGGGTAAGGTGGGCCGGTTCCGACTGAACCGCAAGTTCGGGCAGAGTATGGACCTCAATGAGATGACGTTGCGGACGGAAGATTTCATCAGCGCGATGAAATACATAATCGCTTTGCGGAACAACGAGGGTGAGGTCGATGACATTGACCATTTGGGCAATCGGCGGCTGCGGACGATAGACGAACTGGCGGGGGCTGAAATTCGAAAAGGGCTTTTGAAGCTTCGAAAGACCGTGCAGGAACGAATGAGCACCGTCAAAGAAGGTGAGGAGCCGCTGCGTATAGCGGATTTGGTCAATACAAAGAGTGTTTCCAGCAGCATCAACTATTTCTTCGGGCGGGGGGAGCTGAGCCAGATAGTGGACCAGACCAATGCCCTTAGCCAGTTGACGCATGAGCGGCGTATGTCGGCATTGGGGCCTGGGGGTCTCAACAGGAGACGGGCGGGTTTCGAGGTTCGAGACGTGCATATAAGTCACTACGGCAGGATTTGCCCGGTAGAGACGCCGGAAGGGACTAATATCGGTCTCATTAGCTCGCTGGCGATATTCGCCACGGTCGATGAGTACGGTTTTCTACTGTCGCCTTATTACAAGGTCGAAAAGGGCAAGGTGACCGGCGAAGTGGTATATCTTCGTGCAGATGAAGAGATGAGGGCGATATTTGCTCCTCCGAGCTCCGTAGAACCCGAAACCGGCAAGATACCTGAGGGAATGGTCCTGGCGAGGGAGCACGGGGAGCTTGCGCAGGTTTCGAGCAATGAAGTCACTTTCGTGGATGTTTCGCCCAAGCAGATTGTTGGATTGTCTGCGGCGTTGATACCTTTTTTAGAGCATGACGATGCGAACAGGGCGCTGATGGGGTCGAATATGCAGCGACAGGCGGTGCCGCTTGTGACGACCGAGGCGCCGCTTGTGCAGACGGGAATGGAGGAAGTTGCAGGCCGGCATTCGAGTATGGTGGTCCGTGCGCAGAAAGGCGGTGTTGTTACTGATATTGACGCTACAAAGATAGTTATCAATCATACTGACGAATACAGATTAGAGAAGTTTTTCGGATTGAACGAGAGGACGTGTCTGAATCAAAAGCCGGTGGTCAAGCTTGGAGAGAAGGTTAACAAAGGGCAGGTGATAGCGGATGGCGGTGGCACCGACAAGGGCGTACTGGCACTGGGCAAAAACGTGCTTGTAGGTTTTATGTCTTTTGAAGGATTCAACTTTGAGGACGCCATGATTGTCAGCGAGCGGCTGGTCAAAAACGACAGCTTTACAAGCATTCATATTAACGAGTTTACCGCTGAGGTGCGCGAGACGCCGCTCGGCAAGGAAGAATTTACGAATGATATCCCGAATGTGAGCGAAAGAGCGCTTCGCAACCTGGATGAGCACGGTGTGGTGCTTGAGGGCACTCGCGTTCTGCCGAGCGACATCCTGGTGGGCAAGGTTGTGCCCAAGGGCAAGACCGAGCTTACACCCGAGGAGAAGCTTTTGCATGCGATATTCGGCAGGGCGGGCGAGGACGTTAAAAATGATTCACTCGAGCTGCCGAACGGGTATGAGGGTGTAGTGATTAAAACGGAACGTTTTGTCCGGCGAGGTGCCGGAGGTGAAGAGGGCAAGAAGGCACTGGCTGCTCAGATAAGGGCTTATGAAAAAGAGATGCGGGGCAAGCAATGCGTGACATTCAGGCAGATGATAGCTGCGATTCACACCAAGTTTGAGGTCAGTATCATCGACCCATCCACCAGACAAAAAGTCGGTATAAGTGAGGACGATGAGGTAGTTTACGAGCAGGTTGAAAACTGGGACATGAAGTGGGTCAAGCCGGCGGCGATGCGTGAGAAGGTTGAGGGGCTGGTGGAGAAGTTCCTCGAGAAAATCAGAGCCCTTGAGGAAGAGAAGAAAAAACGAGTGGAACGGCTCAAGCACGGCGACGAGCTGCCAAGCGGGGTGCTTGAGATGGTGAAGATTTATGTCGCGACCAAGCGGACCTTGTCGATAGGAGACAAACTTGCCGGTCGCCACGGCAATAAGGGTGTGATTGCGAAGATACTGCCGGTGGAGGAGATGCCGTTTTTGGAGGACGGCAGGCCGCTTGATATGCTGCTTAATCCGCTGGGGGTGCCCAGTCGAATGAACGTCGGGCAGATTCTCGAGACGCACCTCGGGTGGGTGGCGAAGGTGCTGGGCTTTACAGCGGTTACGCCTGTTTTTGACGGTGCAAGGGAAGAGAACATTCAGCGGCTGACGGAAGAAGCAAACGAATTGGTAACTCGGCGAAAGAAGGAACTTGATGAAAAGAACGAAGCTCCGGGAGATGATGAATTGTTTGTATGTATTCCAAAGGTCCTTAAGACGCAGTTATATGACGGCAGAACAGGAGAGGCGTTTGACCAGCAGGCGACGATTGGACACATCTATATTATGAAGCTTCATCATCTGGTTGATGACAAGATTCACGCTCGTTCGACGGGGCCATACAGCTTAATTACACAGCAGCCCCTCGGGGGTAAGGCTAGAACGGGCGGACAGAGGTTCGGCGAAATGGAGGTCTGGGCACTGGAGGGTTATGGGGCGGCGTATACTCTGCAGGAAATGCTGACCGTCAAGAGCGATGACGTGGAAGGCCGGACCAAGATATACGAGTCGATGGTGAAGGGACGGAACACTCTCGAAGCAGGGACGCCGCTGTCATTTGACGTGCTGTGCAATGAAATAAGAGGGCTGGGGCTGAATATCCAGCTTGAAAAGAAGCGTCTGGGCACAACGGTTTTATGAGGTTTATAGAGGATTTAGGGCAAACCCTTTTTGGTTATAAAAGCAATAGAATCCTTAGAGGAGCGATAGATAAATGATAAGCAATATCTATGATCGGATAAACGATTACGGTTCGGTCAAGATTTCGCTTGCCGGCGCCAATGATATTCGCAGCTGGTCATTCGGAGAGGTTCGCAAGCCCGAGACAATCAACTACCGGACGTACCGGCCCGAAAAAGACGGTCTTTTCTGCGAGCGGATATTCGGACCTGAGCGGGACTGGGAGTGTGCCTGCGGCAAGTACAAGGGGACCAAGTATAAGGGAATAATCTGCGACCGCTGCGGGGTGAAGGTTACGCACAGCCGGGTACGCCGAAAGCGGATGGGACATATCAATCTTGCGACACCGTGCGTGCATATATGGTTTTTCAAGACGATTCCAAATCATCTGGGCACGGTTCTGGGTATGAAAGGGTTGGACCTTGAGAAGATAATTTATTATCAGGACTACGCGGTCACCGAGGCGGGCGACAGTCCGTTCAAAGTGGGCCAGTTGTTTACGGAGGAGGAATACCGTGACGCGGTCAACAAGTACGGCAATTGCTTCAAGGCCTTGATGGGCGGGGAGGCAATAAAGGCCCTTCTGGTGGGGCTTGACCTTGATGCGATTACTGTGGAGCTGAGGGCGGCGATAGGAAAGACCAGCAGTGCTCAGCGGATGAAGGACTTGAGCAAGCGTCTCAAAATGCTGGAGGCGATAAGAAGCAGTAGCAATAAGGCGGAGTGGATAGTTCTTGAAGTAGTTCCGGTTATCCCGCCTGATTTGCGGCCTCTTGTACTGTTGGAAAGTGGAAATTTTGCTACTAGTGACCTGAACGACCTTTACAGAAGAATAATCAACCGTAATAACCGGCTGAAAAAACTGATGGACCTTAATGCTCCTGAGGTGATTATTCGCAATGAAAAGAGGATGCTGCAACAGGCGGTTGACTCGCTCATGGATAATGGCAGGTGTCGAAGACCGGTGCTGGGCAGCAATAATCGCCCGCTGAAAAGTCTTAGCGATATGATTAAGGGAAAGCAAGGTCGGTTCCGTGAAAACCTGCTGGGCAAGCGTGTTGATTATTCGGCTCGTTCGGTGATTGTGATAGGTCCGACGATGAAGCTGCATCAGTGCGGACTGCCGAAGAGGATTGCGCTGGAGCTTTATCAGCCGTTTATTATCCGTCGGCTAAAACAGAGCGGGCTTGCCGATACCATCAAAAGCGCCAAGAAGATGATTGAACGGCGTGGCGAGCAGATATGGGATATTTTAGAAGAGGTGATATACCAGCATCCGGTGCTGCTCAACCGTGCGCCGACTCTGCACCGGATGGGTGTTCAGGCGTTTGAGCCGGTTCTGGTGGAAGGCAACGCGATAATGCTTCACCCTCTGGCCTGTAAGGGGTTCAACGCCGACTTTGACGGTGACCAGATGGCGGTGCATCTGCCTTTGAGCGTGGAAGCGCAGGCCGAGGCACATACACTGATGATGACGACGAACAATATTTTCTCGCCCGCCAACGGTTCGCCGATGGTCGGTCCTTCGCAGGATATGGTGCTTGGCAATTACTACCTGACGAGCATGTTGCCCGGGCAGAAGGGCGAGGGTTCGGCATTCAGAGATATTTTTGAGGCATTGCTGGCTTACGATATGGGCAAGATTTCGCTGCACGCCAGAATAAAAGTCCGCATCAACAAACGGGTAATCGAGGAAGGCGAGCATGCGACCGAAGTTAAGCCGGACCAGACGAGCGAAGCGACTGTGGTGGAGACCACTGTAGGCAGGTGCGTTTTCAACGATATTCTACCTGCGAAGATGCCGTTTTATAACTGGATGATGGGGCAGAAGCAGCTAAGCCAGGTAATCAGCGACTGTTACGAAATAGCGGGAAGTGCCGCAACGGTCGATTTGCTGGACAAGATAAAGGACCAGGGTTTCAGACAGGCGACATTGTCGGGGCTTAGCTTCGGTGTGATAGACTTGAAGATTCCGCCGAAGAAGCAGGAGATTATAGAAGAGACAGAGAAGCGGGTCAAGAAGATACAGAAGAACTATCTGGCCGGTGTGCTGACCGAGGGCGAGCGGTATAACCAGGTAATCGACGCCTGGACCAATGCGCGTGTGGCGGTTACCAATGAGATGATGCGGGGCCTGAAGGAAGATAGAACCGAAGAGGGTCTGCCGTATCTGAATCCGATTTACATTATGAGTATTTCCGGTGCCAGAGGCAGTGTCGACCAGATTCAGCAGCTTGCGGGCATGCGTGCGTTGATGGCCAAGCCCAGCGGCGAGATTATCGAAACGCCGATTAAGTCGAATTTCCGCGAGGGGTTGACGGTTCTCGAGTATTTCAGCTCTACACACGGCGCGCGAAAGGGTCTTGCGGATACCGCGTTGAAGACCGCCAACTCAGGGTATCTGACGCGCAAGCTGATTGACGTCGCTCAGAATGTCATAATCACAGAGCGTGACTGCGGGACGCTGCAGGGTATTACCAAGAGCACGGTTACCCGCGGTGAGCAGGTGGATGTGCCTTTGTCGCAGCTTATTATCGGCAGGACGGCCAGAGACAACATTCGCAATCCGATTACCGACGAGATGATAGTTAGGGAGAATGAGGTTATAACGCTGGATGCGGCGGCGAAGGTTGAAGCGCTTGGACTCGATGTAATCAGGGTGAGAAGTCCGCTGACCTGCGACTGCCCGTTCGGTGTTTGCGCGAAGTGCTACGGCTGGGATATGAGCACGGGTAAGCTTGTTGAAGAAGGACTGCCTGTGGGCATTATAGCGGCGCAGTCGATTGGTGAGCCGGGGACGCAGTTGACGCTGCGGACATTCCACACGGGCGGGGTGGCTGAACGTGCCATTCTGGAGCGGGAACAAAAGGCGACTCATACGGGTAAGATTCAGTATCGCGACATAAACGCCGTAACGTTCAAAGTCGAGGACGGCAGTTCGAAAACGGTTGCACTGAAGCGCAACGGGGAGATTACGATACTGGATGACAAGGACCGGGAACTTGACAGGTTCAAGGTGCCGTATGGAGCGACAGTTCGCGTTGACGACGGCGAGAGCGTCAAGAGCGGCGGGCTGCTGTTTGAGTGGGACCCACACCGCACGCCGATACTGGCAGAGGTATCGGGCCTGATTCGCTTTGTTGATATTGTCGAAGGCGAGACGGTTCGGCTTGAGGAAGAACGCAAGGGGCAGTTGGGTAAACCCGTTATAATCGAGCACAAGGGTGACAAGCACCCGCAGATTATGATAGAGGACGCCGATGGCAAGATTCTGGACGTTCACTATCTGCCCGCCGGCGCAAGAATAGAGGTTACGGAGGGTCAGAAGGTTCAGGCGGGTCAGTTGCTTGCTCATCAGCCCAGAGCTACGGGCGGAACGCAGGACATCACCGGCGGATTGCCGCGTGTGACTGAAGTGTTCGAGGCGCGTAAGCCGAAGGACCCGGCGGCGATAGCGGAGATTAGCGGGCGAGTTGAGTTGAAAAGCGACAAGCGCAAGGGCAAAATGACGATTACCATCCGCTCGGAGTCCGGGATGGAGAAGGAACATCACGTTCCGCGCGACAGGCATTTGAACGTTCACACGGGTGATATGGTTGAAGCGGGTGACCAGTTGACCGACGGTCCGCTGGTGCCGCACGATATTTTGCGGATTAAGGGCGAAGAGGCGCTTCAGAAATACCTGATAGGAGAGATTCAGAACGTTTACCGTTCGCAGAACGTGAATATAAACGACAAGCACATCGAGATAATCTGCTCACAGATGATGCGGAAGATTGAGATTGAGTCGGTTGGCGACAGCACGTTTCTGCCGGGCGAAGTGGTTGACAAGTTTGAATTCCGACGCGAGAACGTGCGACTGAATGAGAGTGTCAAAGTAAGCAGCGTCGGTGACGCCTCGGACCTTAAGGAAGGAGAGATTGTTGACAAGGGCAAGCTGGCAACCATCAATGAGAAATTAGAAACAATCGGGGGTGAGTCGGCGAAGGGTAAAAAGCCGAGGATGGCAACGGCCCAGACACTGTTGTTGGGTATAACCAAGGCGTCATTGCGTTCAGACAGTTTTATTGCGGCTGCAAGTTTTCAGCAGACGACTAAGGTCTTGACTGAGGCATCACTGGCTGGTAGCATAGACAATCTCTGCGGTTTGAAGGAGAACGTGATACTCGGTCATTTGATACCGGCTGGCACGGCCTTTAAGCCGTATCTGGAGCTGAAGGTCAAGCATCTGGCCGAAGCACCGCTGCCGAAGGAATTCAGGGAAGAGAGAGAGGTTGAAGAGGCCAAAGCTGCTGAGGCGCGGGCGGATGCAGCTATTAAAGAAGCTTTGGGAATAAAGTAAACTCAATTGGCAAGATATGCTCGTGCAGCACGGCGAAGAATAGGTGCCAAAAAGAGTGGAATTGGAGCAATAGAGTTATGGCGACTGTGAGTCAATTAGTAAGAAAACCGAGGAAGAAATCGAAGGGTCGAAAACATCGGTCGGACATAAGTGGTTCGCCCCAGAAGAGAGGCGTGTGTTTGATTGTGCGGACGATGACGCCAAAGAAGCCGAATTCGGCTTTGCGTAAGATAGCCCGTGTTCGGCTGACCAACGGTAAAGAGGTCACGGCCTATATTCCGGGGATAGACCACAACCTGCAGGAGCATAGCACAGTGACGATACGCGGTGGCAGGGTTCGTGATTTGCCGGGTGTGCGTTACCATATTATTCGCGGAGTGCTGGATTGTGCCGGGGTTGCCAACCGCAGAAGGGGCAGAAGCAAATACGGTGCTAAAAAAGGAAAATAAAGTGTCTATGATGACAGTTTAGAAACGAAGCAGCGAGGAACAGAAGTATGGCCAGAAAAGTAACAGCGTCACAAGAGCAGTTGAAGCCCGACGGCAAATACGGTAGTAAGCTGGCCGGGAAGTTCATCAACTGCCTGATGCTGCAGGGCAAAAAAAGTGTTGCGCAGAATATATTCTATCAGGCCATGGATATCATAGCCGAGAAGGAGAAAGCGGCACCACCGGTTGAGATTTTTGAGACCGCTGTGAATAACGTCAAGCCGGCGCTGGAGGTTCGCAGCAAGCGAGTTGGCGGTGCAAGTTATCAGGTGCCGATGCAGGTGAATTTCAAGCGTCAGCAGTCGCTTGCGATACGATGGATAATTGAGGCCGCCCGCGGTATGAAGGGCAAGCCAATGAGTGAGCGACTGGCGTCGGAACTGCTGGAGGCCTATCACGGGAAAGGCGGCGCGATGACGATGAGGGAGAACGTGCACAGAATGGCGGAGGCCAATAAGGCGTTTGCCCATTTTGCCTGGTAGCCCAAGTGTATTGAACTGCCATGGGCCTAAAACAAAAAGCCGTGGCAGTTTTTTTATATCCTTTTTTTGTTTTAACGGTTCGTCTGGAAAATGCTGGAATCGCTCAGGAAAATACGCAATATAGGGATTATCGCCCATATAGACGCCGGCAAGACCACGGTGACGGAGCGGATTCTTTACTATGCCGGCAAGACCTACAAGATGGGCGAGGTGCACAACGGCACAGCCGTTATGGATTATCTTGAGGAGGAGCAGAAAAGGGGGATTACCATAACTTCGGCAGCGACGAAACTGCCGTGGGAAGGCGCTGAAATCAATCTGATTGACACGCCGGGACACATAGATTTTACGGCGGAGGTGGAAAGGTCGCTCCGGGTGCTCGATGGGGCGGTGGTTGTTTTCGACGGCAGCGAAGGTGTGCAGGCGCAAAGCGAGACGGTCTGGAGGCAGGGATACAAATACGGGCTGCCGTGCCTTTGCTTTATTAACAAGATGGATAAGGTAGGCGCTGACTTTGAGATGAGCGTTGACAGCATCCGGGAAAAGCTCGTTGCCAATCCGCTTGTCCTTCAGCTTCCGATAGGGGCGGGTAACGCTTTCGCCGGTCTTATAGACCTTGTGAAAATGCAGGCGGTCTATTTCGACCCCAGAAAGCTCGGAGCCGCTTTTGAGGAGGTTGAAATTCCGTCGGAATACCGCCTCGCAGCCGAGCAGGCAAGGCATGATATGCTCGAGCTTGCGGCCGAATACGACGAGGAAATGATGGGCAAATATGTCCACAACGAGCCGATGGACACAGCGATTATTCACCGGGCGATAAGGAAGGGGACATTAGCAAACAAGTTTCAGCCGGTATTTTGCGGTTCGGCGCTGCAGTATATCGGTGTGCAGCGGCTGCTCAACGGGGTCGTGACGTATTTGCCTTCACCGCTGGATAAACCCGCCATCATCGCCCATAAGGCGGATGACCAGAAGAAAGAAGTTGCCGTCAAATGCGACCCGAAAGGCAGTCTTGTTGCGCTAGCGTTTAAGATTGTAAACGACTCACACGGGGACTTGAATTTCATCCGGATATATCAGGGGATGTTGAAATCGGGCAGCAGGGTTCTAAATGTCGAGCAGGACAGGCGAGAGAACATCACACGGATATTCGAGATGCACGCCGGTGACCGCAAGATTCTGGAGCAGGCAAGGGCCGGGGACATAGTTGCGGTGGTCGGCCCCAAATATACGAATACAGGCGATACGCTTTGTGACCCGAAGAAGCCGATATTGCTGCCGAGCATAACGTTTCCTGAGACGGTAATCAGTATGTCGATAGAGCCGCGGACTGCCGCGGATAAAAACAAGCTGGCCGAGGCACTGGGGGCGCTTAAGCGGGAGGACCCGACGTTCGAATCGAAGGTTGACCCTGAAACCGGCCAGATGGTTATAAGAGGTATGGGAGAGCTTCATCTTGAGATTTTAGTGCACAAGCTTACGAGGGAAAAGGGGCTGGATATCAGAGTGGGCAGGCCGCGGGTTGCCTATAAAGAGGCGATAACAAAGCCCGCGGAAGCCGAAGGCAAGTTCATTCGCCAGACAGGTGGAAGAGGGCAGTATGGGCACGTTGTGCTGCGGGTAGAACCAATGCTGACTGAGGATGGGCACTGGAGCCGGGATATTGGCTTTGAGAACCGCGCGGGTGGCGACAAGGTGCCGAGGGAGTATGTTAGAGCAGTGGAAAAAGGGGCGAGGGACGCCCTTGGCAGCGGGGCATTGTCGGGCTATCCCGTTATGGGGACTAAGGTTACGTTATTAGACGGCTCTTTCCACTCCGTGGATTCATCGGATATTGCATTTGAACAGGCGGCCGCATTGGCAATTAAAAATGTGCTCGAAAAGGCCGGGCCGGTGCTTATGGAACCGGTTATGTGGCTGCAGGTAGTGGTTCCGGAGGCAAATTTCGGGATAGTGCAGGCCGGCCTGCTTGCCAAAAGGGGGGTGATTACCAACAGCAAAATTCACGGTAATATAAGAATAATTGACTCTATGGTGCCATTATCAGAGATGTTTGGCTATTCGAGTGAGATAAGGAGCGTCACCGCGGGCCGGGGGACGTTTACAATGGAGCCGTGCAGCTATGAGAAGGTCCCGGAGCAGGTTGCCGAGCGTATTATATTTTGAAAAAAACGAATTTTTTTTTGCAATTTGTTGACGGCCTGCAAATTCTATGCTATTTTGCGGGTTTTTCAGCCGTAGCGAGCATTGCCAGGGACGGCTTTGCGTTGGACGAGTTGGGCTGTAACACGTCTGAAATCGTGGTCGTCAGGGACGGTTTGATTGATGGTTTGTTTTAATTGAGGGCTATTTGCCGGGCTGCGAATAAGCCCGGCGGGCCGAGACGGTGTATCGATTCGGCCGATGGCTTTTGGGAACACACCGCCCAATGGTTATAAGCCCCGTTCGTTAAGGAAGGCGATTTGAAGATTGGACGTCGGGACCTCGGGCGTTCAATAATCAAGCGGGCCTTTCCTGCCAGGTAGTGATAATACACGGCCTGTTTTATCGACAGAGGTGACGGTGTAGTTTGATTAGAGTATACGATTAAAGGCGTGATAAACGAGTTAGAGTGATACTAAGGACTTGGACGCAGGTATATGGCCGGTGAGACAGAACGAATAAAGATAAGGATGGAGGCCTATGACCACAGGATTCTGGATGCCTCTGCGCGTGAGATAGTGGAGCATGCGAGGCGGACGAATGCCCGTGTCAGTGGGCCTATACCGTTGCCGACTCGAATAGAAAGATATACCGTTCTGCGAAGCCCTCACATCGACAAGAAATCACGCGAGCAGTTTGAGCTGAGGACGCACAAGCGCCTGATTGATATTCGCGAAGCAAATGCGAGGACGGTTGAGGTTCTTAACCGGCTTGTAGTGCCGGCGGGTGTTTTCGTGAAGATTAAGGCGTAGGCCAGGGACTCTTTCGAACCTGTAATGCCGTAAAGGGAAAAAGAAGTGGCGATGCTGCTTGGTAAAAAGATTGGGATGACGCAGGTATATGACGAGCAGGAACGGCTGGTGCCGGTAACCGTGATACAAGCCGGACCGTGTGTTGTGATGCAGGTCAAGAGTGTTGAGACAGATGGATATAACGCGGTGCAAGTGGGCTATGATGACGTGAAGGCATCGCGGAGAACAAAACCAGCTACAGGTCACGCGGAAAAGGCCAAGACTACACCGAAGAGATTCATCAGAGAGATGCGGCTGGCAAATGATTCGAATGTTAAATACAACGCGGGTGATTCGATAACGGTATCCGAATTTGCTGAGGCCAAGTTCGTGGATGTGGTAGGGACCAGCAAAGGCAAGGGTTTTGCGGGTGCGATGAAGCGGCACGGCTTCAGCGGCTTTCCTGCTTCGCATGGAACGGAGCGCAAGCACCGTGCACCCGGTTCTCAGGCTGGCTATGGAACCGACCGGGGTCACGGCGGGAATATTAAGAAGGGTAAGCGCATGCCGGGACATATGGGTTCCGAGCGTGTGACAGTGAAAAATCACAGACTCGTCTCGATAGACCAGGAAAGCAATCTGCTGGTAGTAAAGGGGTCGGTGCCGGGTCCAGCGGGGGGATATGTTGTCGTGCGAAGTTCGCAGAAGGGATAGCAATTAGCACAGGGATTATCTGATGATTAACTTGCCTGTATATGATAGAGAAGGTCGAGAGGTCGAGAGCCTGAAGGTGGATGAGAGGGCGTTCGGCGGGCGAGTGAGATATGCGCTGCTGAAACAGGCGATAGTAATGTATCACGCGAACAAAAGGGTAGGAACAGCCGCGACGAAAAGCAGGGGGATGGTCGAAGGTTCAACTCGGAAGATATATCGGCAAAAGCACACCGGCAACGCCCGGGCAGGGACCATCAGGACGGGAAAGAGAGTAGGCGGGGGTGTGACGTTTGCGAAGGTGGCGAGGGATTTTAGCCAACGGATGCCGAAGAAGCAGAAACGACTGGCGAGAAATTCGGCGATATTAGCGAAACTTCTTTCCAATGATGTGGTGGTTGTGGATGAGTTGAAGTTCGAGCGACCCAGGACGAAAGATTTCACGGCGATACTGGGGAATCTGAAGATTGACCGCAGTTGTCTTGTTGTGCTGGGTGATTATAACGAGACGGTTTACCGATCGGCGAGGAATATAGCGAAGGTTTCGATTATGCCTGTTGCCGAGTCGAATGTGGGAGATATTTGCAGGCATAACAAGTTATTATTCACCAAAGAAGCGTTCCTATGGCTGATTAATAAGGACAAGGCGGACGAGAATTAGCTGTCGGCATTATGGAAGACCATAATATCATAATTCGGCCATTGATAACTGAGCAGGGGACTCACCTGGCGGGCAAGATAGGCGCCTACTCATTTGAGGTTAACAAAGAAGCGAACAAGCAGCAGATACGAGGTGCTGTCGAACGGCTGTATAGCGTGAAGGTAAGAAATGTAAAGACGGCCAACAGAAAAGGAAAACTTCGGCGCAAGGGCAAGACATGGGGCTATACGCCGGACTGGAAAAAAGCCGTTGTGTACCTTGAGCCGGATTATCACATAGACCTGTTCTAAAAGAGAAAGCAAGAGGCGGCGTATGGGAATTAAGAATTACAGACCGACGAGTGCGGGACGAAGAAACAGTTCGGTCAACGACTACGCCGAGCTGAGCGTTTGCGATCCGGAGAAGTCGCTTTGCGTTCGCATAAAGAAATCCGGGGGAAGGAATCATAGCGGCAAGACGATGGTGCGATTCAGAGGGGGCGGGGCGAGGAAAATTTACCGAATTATAGATTTCAAGCGAGATAAGGACAATATCGGCGCAAGGGTTGCGACGGTTGAATATGACCCTAACAGGAACTGTTTTATCTCGTTAGTTCATTACGCCGACGGCGAGAAGCGATATATACTTGCTCCGGAAGGCATCAAGCCCGGTGACATTATAGAAAGCGGACTTTCGTGCGAGCCGAAGGTGGGCAACGCGATGCCGTTGGAGGCGATTCCGAGCGGTCTGGAGGTTCATAACATTGAGTTGACAGCGGGTCAGGGAGGAAAGCTCGTTCGTTCGGCGGGCGGTACGGCGAGGATTCTGGCAAAAGAAGGCAACTGGGTGACGCTGATAATGCCCAGCGGTGAGATGCGCATGGTGCGAAAGGAGTGCCGGGCGACTGTGGGCCGGCTAAGTAACGCCGACTATCAGAATATCACCTGGGGCAAGGCGGGACGGATAAGACATCAGGGTCGCAGACCCCACGTTCGCGGCAAGGCGCAGAATCCCGTGTCGCATCCGATGGGTGGAGGCGAAGGCAGGAGCAACGGCGGAAGACATCCCTGCTCACCTACCGGGGTGCTGGCAAAAGGCGGAAAGACAAGGAACCCGCGAAAGGCAAGTAACAAGCGAATTATCCGAAGACGCAGAAGCAAGAGGGGGGCGCAACTGGTTCTGTAATGTAACCCGTTATTAAGGCCGGTCGGCTGATTGAGGAAAACGAATGGGAAGATCGCTTAAAAAAGGCCCATATGTTGATGTAAAGCTTTTTGCCAAGGTTAACAGGCAAATACAGACAGGTGCGCGCGAGCCAATAAAAACATGGGCGCGCAGATGCACGATTATTCCGGAGTTTGTCGGTTTTACGTTCCTTGTTCACAACGGCAAGATTTTCAACAAGGTTTACGTGACGGAAGATATGGTCGGGCACAAGCTCGGGGAATTTTCGCTGACGAGAGTATTCCGGGGCCATTCAACAAGGAAAGTAGCAGAAGGAACATAGAAATAAGGTAGTAAGTCGATATGTTGAGCGACCGTAAGTTAAGACAATTTTGCAGGCAGCGCAAGGCAAACGTGGAGCAGTTGGCTGAGCAGCTTGTCAGGGCGGGGCTGGACAAGTCGGCTGCGGTTTCGGCTGTCGTGAACTGGCAGAGGGGCCTATTCAAGCCAAGGCCCCGGCGCGAAGACATTAAGCGTCTTGCCTCGGCGTTTGGAGTAGAGCCGAATGAGCTGACGGGTTGGCATTCGTCATATCAATATGCCCCGCTGTCACCTCGCAAGGCCCGGCTGGTTACCGAACTGATAGTGGGCCGAAATGTGCAGGATGCCCTGGATATTTTGAAGTTTACGCGAAAACGGGCTGCGGAAATGATAAGCAAGGTGCTTCAGGCGGCGATTGCCGACGCAGATGAACAGGAAGCGGATGTGGACAATCTTTATGTGGCAGAAGCTCGCGTGGATGATGCGGGCATCCGGCTTGGTACGAAACGCTGGATGGCGAAGGACCGAGGCCGGGCACTTCCGATTCACAAAAAAGGTTGTCATATACACGTAACTGTTTCACAGGTATAGCGGCAAACGAACAGAAATTGAAGCGAATATAATTATGGGTCAAAAGGTATCGCCAATCGGTTTCAGGACGGGCATAACGCGGGGCTGGCAAAGCACCTGGTTTGCATCGAAGGTAGACTATGGGACGTTTCTTGTAGAGGACCAGAGGATTCGCGAATACGTTGACAAGAAGTACAACCGGCAGATGCCGAAGGGTGGTGTTGCGAAAATCGAGATAATCAGGACCCGCAACGAGCTGACGGTGACGCTGCATAGTGCCCGCCCTGGTGTTGTGATTGGGCCGCGTGGGGGCGAAATCGACAAGCTGCGGGAAGAGCTGGAGGCATTGACCGGCCGGAAAGTTACGGCAAACGTTGTCGAAGTAAAGTCACCTGACCTAAACGCCTTTCTTGTTGCAGAAGGTATTGCCGAGCAACTCTGCAAGCGGGCGGCTTTCAGGCGCACGATGAAGCAGTTCTGCGAGTCGGCTATGAACGCGGGCGCCAAGGGTGTGAAGATTATGTGTTCGGGTCGGTTGGGAGGAGCTGAGATTGCACGGACGCAAACCCAGAAAATGGGAAGCATCCCGCTGCACACCCTGGATGCTGATGTTGATTACGCTGTGGCCCGTGCAGAGACGACGTATGGGACGATTGGCGTGAAAGCTTGGATATACAGGGGCATTTTCGGTGAGCAGGTCGAGGCGAAACAGCCCCGGCGGCGCAGGCCGTTTCGTCGCGCAGATGTTGCCGGCGGCGAGGTTTCACGTAAGTCGGCCGCTGCTAAGAAGCCAGCACCTGAGCCGGAACCACAGGCCAACAGTGGACAGCCCGAAAATTCAGAGGCGACTCAGACTGAACCAACCGAAGGTGATGTTGCCAAGGAAAGTTGATGGCTGGGATTTTATACGGATTCATAAGTTACAGGTTTTAGCACGGGGTTTACATAATGGCGATGATGCCGAAGAGAGTTAAGTACCGCAAAAGCCAGCGAGGCAGGATGAAGGGCAACGCCAGCAGGGGGAATTATGTTGCCTTCGGCGAATACGGTCTGCAGGCATTGGAGACTAGCTGGATTAGCGCTAAGAATATAGAGGCCGGGCGTGTTGCGGCGACGCATTATCTGCATCGCGAGGGCAAGGTTTATATGCGGATATTTCCTCATAAGCCGGTAAGCTCCAAGCCACTGGAAACTCGAATGGGCAAGGGTAAGGGAGAGCCGGAGTTCTGGGTGGCACGTGTGAGACCCGGAATGATTATGTTTGAAGTCGGCGGCATTGAAGAGGCAGTGGCCAAGCAGGCAATGCTGCGTGTTGCGCACAAGATGCCGATAAGATGCAGACTGGTCAGACGCAGGCATTCAGTGGGATAGTTATATGAAGGCGCATCTATATCGTGAAATGAGTACGGACGAGCTGGAAAACAAGGTGCAGGAGTTGCAGCGACACCTGTTTGATTTGCGTTCGCAGGGGGCTACGGAAAAGCTGCAGGACTACAAGGCGGGCACGAATGCGCGTCGTGAGGTAGCACGGATAAAAACGATATTGCGCCAGCGTCAGATAGAAGACAAAGAACAGTAACGACTGGCGGTGAGGAAGTAAAGGATGCAGCAGCAGAGCATCAGGACAAAACAGGCCGTTGTGGTAGGCAAGAGCGGCAACAAGAGCGTAAAGGTTTCGATGGACTACCTTTACAAGCATCCCAAGTACGGTAAGTATGTCAAGAGACGGACGCGGCTGATGGTTCACGATGAACGTAATGAGGCGGGTGTTGGGGATATAGTTGAAATAAGCGAGTGCAGACCCTGCAGCAAGAACAAGAGTTGGCGTCTTGTTCGGGTATTGTCAAAAGCGGTGCAGGAGCAACCGGGTTAATAATCCAGAGAGCAGACGATGATACAACAGGAGACAATGTTGAATATAGCTGACAACTCCGGCGTAAGGTCGGCGTTGTGCATCAGGGTTTTGGGCAAGAGCGGTGCTCGCGGCAAGTACACCCGTGCGGTGGCGGGCATCGGTGATATTGTGTGCGTGGCGATAAAGAAGTGGCTGCCGAACTGCCAGCTCGACAACAAGAAGGTTCACAAGTGCGTTATAGTTCGCACAAAGCATCCGGTCAAGCGGGACGACGGCAGCTATGTGCGATTCGACAGCAATGCGGCAGTGATGATTGACAATGAGGGCAACCCGATAGGGACGCGCATTTTTGGTGCGGTGGCCCGTGAACTCCGCGAAAAGAACTTTATGAAGATTATCTCGCTTGCCAGTGAGGTTGTTTGAAAGGGTGTTTGGACGGGATTAGGATAGGGCGAATGGCGAGGCACGTGAAAAAAGGTGATATGGTTGAAGTGATTGCCGGCGACTACAAAGGTTCGACGGGAAAAGTGCTTCGCCTGCTGTGCGAAGATGACAAGGTTGTTATTCAGGGTATTAATCTGGCTAAGAAGCACGTCCGGCCGTCGCGAAGGAATCCCTCGGGCGGGCGGATAAATATTGAGCAGCCAATTCATATAAGCAATGTTTTGCCCGTCGGTCCGAAGACATCCAAAGGCAGCAGAGTCAGGTATGAAGTCGACGCCGACGGCGGCAAACGACGAGTTGCCAAAGACGGCACAAAGATAAGCGATATAAGGCGCCCGAAGAAGAAATGAACGGCGGTAATTGAAGATGGCACGATTGAAGGATTTATACAAGTCAAAGGTGGCCCCGGAGCTGATAGAGCAGTTCGGATACAAGAACCGGATGGCTGTGCCGCGGCTTGAGAAAATAGTGGTCTCGATGGGCGTGGGGAAAGCATCACAGGACAAGAAGTTCCTTGAATTGGCCAAAGCCGACCTGACTGCAATAACCGGGCAGCTTCCGCTGGTATGCAAGGCCAAGAAGAGCGTCTCGAACTTCAAGGTTCGTGCAGGGATGGAGACGGGCTTGAAGGTAACTGTCCGAAAAGAGCGGATGTATGAGTTTATGGACCGGCTGGTGAGCCTGGCGATACCGAGGGTTCGGGATTTTCGCGGACTTGACCCTGATGGCTTCGACGGCAGAGGCAACTACTCGATGGGGCTCACAGAACAGACGGTTTTCCCTGAGATTAATCCTGCGAAGATTGAGTTCCAGCAGGGTATGAATATTACGTTTGTTACGACTGCCAAAAGCGATGAAGAGGCAAGGCGAATGCTGATGCTTTTCGGTATGCCGTTTAAGACACTGAAGTCGGAACAGCAGCAGAGTTGATTTTAAATTAAAGGATGGTTTCAGCATTTTAGCGTGTAACTATGTCTACCAAGGCCCTTGAAAACAAAGTAAACAAGAAACCGAAATTCAGGGTAAGGCAATACACTCGCTGCGGACTCTGCGGCAGGAGTAAGGCCGTCTACCGGAAGTTCAAGGTTTGTCGGATTTGTTTCAGAACCCTTGCCAACGAAGGCAAGATACCCGGAGTCAAGAAAGCAAGCTGGTAACAGGTTTTTTTTGGTGCAATAGCACCAGCGAGGTAAAAGAGAAGCGAATATGAGCTTGAGTGACCCAATAGCGGATATGTTGACGAGAATACGCAACTCTGTGCGTATAAAGAGCCGGCAGGTGAACATAAAAGCCTCGAAGCTGTGCTCGGCGATTGCATCTGTGTTGAAGGACGAGGGGTATATAGAGGACTTTGACCGTATCGACGATGGTGCTCAGGGCTTATTGCGCGTTACCTTGAAGTATGACCAGACCGGCCAAAGCGTTATAGAAGTGATTAAAAGAGTAAGCAAGCCGGGTCGTAGGGTGTATTCGTCCGCCTCGGATTTGCCGTGTGTTATGAACGGGATGGGGATAGCGATAGTCTCAACGAGCAAGGGGCTGATGAGTGATAAAAACTGCCGACAGGCAAATATCGGCGGCGAGATAATCTGTACGGTGTGCTGATGAGTCGAATAGGAAATAAACCAATTGTCATTCCACCCGATGTCAAGATAGACCGAAAGGGCCGAAACCTGACGGTCTCCGGGCCGTTGGGTAGCCTTGAGATGAGCTGTCACCCGCATATGGATGTTAAGCTGGATGAATCTACCAATAGCATAATCGTGGGCAACAAGCACAGCGAGTTTCGCCAGAGCAGACAATTGCATGGGACAGTGCGAGCTTTGCTGGCGAACATGGTTGAGGGCGTCAGTAGGGGCTTTGAGAGAAAGTTGGAGATTTACGGGACGGGTTATACCGTTAAGGAGCAAAGCGGTAAACTCGTTCTGCAGGTAGGTTTTGCCCATCCGGTGGAGTTGACGATACCGAAAGGAATTAAAGTTAAGATAGATGTAGCCGCGACCAGAGGCGACGATACGCCAGCCAAGTTTACACTGTCCGGCGTTGATAAGTGCCTGCTGGGTCGTTTCGCCGCGGACGTGCACAAGGTAAGGCCACCCGAACCGTACAAAGGCAAGGGTATTCGCTACGTTGGCGAAACAGTGAAGCACAAGGTCGGCAAGACGTTTACTTCCGGGGCGGCATAGTCGAGGTTTAACCGGCATAAGATGAACAGAAAGAACATACAAAGAGCCGCACTAAGGCGCAAGTTTCGAGTGCGCAAAAAGGTTCGGGGAACGTCTGAAAGGCCGAGGTTGTCGGTATTCCGCTCGAACAAGCATATATACGTTCAGGTGATAGACGACGTGGCGGGTCTGACCCTGGTCAGCATCGGCACGAGGTCGAAGTCGCTGCGGGCCAAAATTGCGAAAACAGGCAATAAGAAAGCGGCTGAGATAGTAGGGGAAGCGGCTGCCAGGGAGGCGCTCGGCGTGGGTATAAACTGCGTGTGTTTCGACAGAGGCCCATATAAGTTTCACGGCAGGATAAAGAGTCTTGCGGATGCAGCCAGAAAAGCTGGTCTTGCGTTTTGAAGTAAACGAAAACGCAGTAAGTATGGAGAAGAAAATTGGCGATAGAATCAGTCAGGCCGGGTGAAATGGAAGAAGCGCCGTTGGAAGATACGGTCGTTAAGGTGTATCGTTGCTCCAAGGTGGTCAAGGGTGGACGAAGGTTCAGTTTCGGCGTTTTGGTGGTGGTGGGAGACCGCTCTGGGACGGTTGGCGTCGGTTACGGAAAAGCCAACGAGGTCCCGGCGGCTGTTGAGAAGGGTATAAAAGAGGCGAAGAAAGACCTGCAGAAAGTATCCCTTTTCGGCCGGACAGTCCCCCATCAGATTACTGGAAAGTTCGGTTCAACGCGGGTAGTAATTGTGCCAGCCAGTCCTGGAACGGGCGTTATTGCCGGTTCAAGTGCGCGTGCGGTCCTGGAATACGCGGGCGTTCAAGATGTTCTCACTAAAGTCTACGGCAGCGCATCGGCCAAGAATGTCGTAAAGGCAACATTGAACGGATTGTTACGGTTGCGCAGCAAAGAGATGGTCGAATCTCTTCGAGGCGTAGAGGTGAAGCCGGCAAAAAGGTGGTGATGATAGAAATGTACGATTGGCAAATAACTTCTGTTGCTGGTAAACGCAGGGCACGCAAACGCCTCGGAAGAGGCGTGGGCAGCGGCCAGGGCAAAACTTGCGGACGAGGCCACAAGGGTAGTCTTAGCAGGGCGGGTGCAATGCGATACTCACTGCACGAGGGAGGACAAATGCCGCTGTTTCGGCGTATGCCCAAGAGGGGTTTCAGCAATGTGCAGTTCGGCAGGCGGTATAAGATTGTAAACGTTTCGCAACTGGAGCGATTCGAGGACGGCAGCGACGTTGGTTTGCAACAGCTTTCGGATTCGGGTTTGATTGACAGCTTCAGCAGCAAGGTCAAGATTCTCGGAAGCGGCGAACTGACAAAACGACTGCAGGTCAGCGCACACAGATTCAGCAAGTCCGCCGAGCAGAAGATTGCCGGTTGTGGTGGGACGGTGCAGATTATATAGCGTACGTCGTGTAATTTTGTGTATTACTGTTAGCCAAGAATGTGAAGATGCTCAAGACTGTAGCCAACATATTTAGAGTAGCGGATTTGCGGAAGAAGCTGCTGTTTACGCTGTCGCTGCTGGTTATCTACAGGGTCGGTTTTCATATCGCGATACCTGGATTCGACATTGAAGCGATAGCTGAGGCGGCGGGGGCCCGTGATACTGAGAGTCCGTTCGGCCGGGCTGCGGATATGATGCAGATGTTTACCGGTGGCACCCTCGACAACAGCAGCTTGTTCGGCCTTGGCATTATGCCTTATATAACGGCGTCGATTATTCTGATGCTGCTGCAGGAAATCGTGCCTGCCTTGAGAAAACTGCGAACGGAAGGACAAAGCGGCTACAAGAAGATACAGGAATACACGCGGTATCTCACGGTGCCTATATGTATTATTCAGGCAATGATGTATATGCGACTGTTGGGCGGGCTGACCTATCCTGGGATGCGCGTTCAGGCGACGATAATGGGTATTTTTGGAATGACCGCAGGGACAATCTTTTTGATGTGGCTCGGAGAACAGATTGATGAGTACGGGATAGGCAACGGCATTAGCTTGATAATTATGGCTGGGATTGTTTCGCGGATGCCCTGGGCAATACGCATGCTGTGGCAGAAAGTTTCGTTTGATGTTGCAGCCCCTGCGGGCAGTATTGGCCCTACGAAGCTTCTATTGCTTGCCGGGGCGTTTGTTTCTGTGGTGGCGGGGGCGATTCTGATAACCCAGGGGCAAAGGCGCATACCCATTCAACAGGCGAAGATGATGCGTGGACGGCGAATGTATGGCGGTCAGAGGCAATATCTGCCTCTTCGAGTGAATCACGGGGGCGTGATGCCCATAATCTTCGCATCGGCGTTTATGACCTTTCTGCCGGTGATAATTGCCCAGCTTGCCAGGATTGAGTTCGTTGCGAATTCGGCGGTGTTTTTGACCATCCAGAATGCCTTGGGCTCGCATGCTTTCACGTACAACCTTATCTATATGGTGCTGATATTTCTGTTTGCTTATTTCTGGGTTACGGTTCAGTTTCAGCCGAAAGACCTTGCCAAGAACCTGCGTGATTCAGGCAGCTTCATTCCGGGATTGCGGCCCGGCCGAAGGACTGCGGAGTATCTTGAAACAGTTATGACGAGGGTTACCTATTACGGCGGGGCGTTTCTGGCGATAATCGCCGTGGTGCCGTCGCTTGTGATACGGCTGCTTGGCGTTGACTGGCGGGTAGCGACGTTTCTCGGCGGGACCGGACTTCTGATTGTCGTAAGTGTTTCGCTGGACCTTGTGCAGCGCATCGAGGCCAGCTTGCTTATGCACAGCTATGAGGGCTTCAGTGAGACCGGCAGGATAAAGGGAGCTTACGGATGAGGATAGTGCTGCTTGGAGCTCCCGGCGCTGGCAAAGGTACACAATGCAGGTACATAGTAGAGAAAAATGGTTTGCTGCACCTGTCCAGCGGCGATATACTCAGGCGCCACAGGACACAAAGGACCGAATTAGGCGCAAAAGCGAAGACTTATATGGATTCCGGAGCACTTGTGCCGGATGACCTGATTATTGAAATGATGATTGATGAAATCGGCAGGGCGCCCGCGAACGGATATGTGCTGGATGGTTTTCCCCGCACGGAGAAGCAGGCGCAAGGCCTTGATAAGGCGCTCGACGGCAGAGGCGAAAGGATAGACGCGGTTTTGAATCTGAGTGTGAACGAGGATGTTGTTGTCAGAAGGATAACAGGCAGGAGGATTTGCCCGAAGTGTGCCGCTGTCTATCATATTGATAATCTAAAGCCGCGTGTTGACGGGGTATGCGACAAAGACGGTGCGAAGCTCGTCCAGCGGCCGGATGATACTGCTGAGGTCGTGACGACCCGGCTTAAGAATTATAACGAGCATACAGCACCATTGATTGACTACTACAAGCAGGCAAATATCGTATATGACATCGACGCCAACGGAGAAGCAGAAGAAGTAAGAGATGTTATATTCAGTAAACTTTACTCTTTGGCGTGATGTTTGGTTTTTAGATGGCTATAACGCTTCGCAGCCGACGTGAGATTGCATTAATGCGGGAAGCGGGCATTGTTGTAGCCGATGTTCTTTCAAAATTGCAGGAGTGTGCCAGACCAGGAGTAAGCACGGTCGAACTCGATGCCGTGGCGGCGCTAATGGTGGAAAAGGCGAAAGCCGAGCCGCTTTTTAAGGGCGTGCAAAGCCCGATTGGCGCAAGGCCGTTTCCCGGCGTGATTTGTGCGTCATTAAATGAGCATGTGGTTCACGGCATACCGTCGGAGAGCGTTAAGCTCAATGAGGGCGATATTTTGAGCATTGATTTCGGCGTGCGGCTTCACGGATATTGCGGCGATGCTGCCGTTACTTTTGCCATCGGCGTGATATCGCAGGAAAAGCGCAACCTGATTGATGTTACGCGACGGGTGCTCGAAACAGCGATAGCAAGAGCCGCCCCCGGAGTTCGCTGGAGTGCGATAGCCGGTGAAATGCAGCACCTGGCGGAATCAGCGGGCTTCTCGGTGGTAAGAGAGTTTGTCGGGCATGGGATTGGCAGCCAGATGCACGAAGACCCGCGAGTGCCGAACTTCGTCAGTTCGGACCTTCTGGCAGATGATATCATCCTGACTGAAGGAATGGTGCTAGCGGTGGAGCCGATGATTAACGGCGGCACAAGAGAAGTTGAGACACTCAAGGATGGCTGGACGGTTGTTACTGCAGATAGAAAGTGCTCGGCTCATTTTGAACATACGATAGCGATAATAAAAGATGGATGCGAGGTGTTGACGGCAAAGTAGTGTATGGTAAAACAGGACGCGATAAGACTGCAGGCGGAGGTGATTGAAGCGCTGCCGAATGCGATGTTCAGAGTAAAGCTTGAGAATGGGCATCAGGTTCTGGCGCACGTTTCGGGCAAGATGCGTATGCACTTTATCCGGATACTGCCCGGCGATACGGTTACGGTTGAAATGTCGCCTTATGACCTGAACAGGGGCCGGATAGTTTTGCGAAATTAGATGCCAAAAATTTTGTAGAGCGGATTTTGGGATGAAAGTAAGAAGCTCGGTAAAACGTATTTGTGAGAATTGCAGAATTGTGCGTCGCAAAGGAGTTGTGCGCGTAATCTGTAGCAATCCTCGTCATAAGCAGCGACAGGGTTGATTAGTCAGGGTACGGCCTAAACGAGGCCAAGAGGAGTTTATATGCCGCGTGTTGTTGGTGTTGATATTCCGGACCAAAAGAAAATAAGTGTATCGCTGACCTACGTCTATGGGGTAGGTAAACACACTGCCGAACAGATTCTTAAGGAAGCGAAGGTTGACGAAGATACGAAGGCGGGCAAGCTGACGGAAGACGAGCTGAGTCGAATCACTCAAATTATCGACCGCAATTATGTGGTGGGCGGTCAGCTTCGCAGGCAGGTTTCTCAGAATATTGCACGGTTACGGGATATTGTCTGCTACAGAGGTATGCGGCATAGGAGAGGACTGCCCGTTCGAGGCCAGCGGACAAGGAGCAACGCCAGGACACGAAAGGGGCCGAGGAAAACGGTTGCCGGAAAGAAAGGCGTTAAAGAGATGCACTAATAATTGGTGCTGACTTTGTTATGATGCTTGGGGCTTTTTGATATGGCGAAGGTCGGAAAACGTAAAATAAGGAAAAACGTTGCAAAGGCAATTGTTCACATAAGAGCGACGTTCAATAACACCCTGATTACAATCACTGACATGGACGGCAGCACGATTTGTGCGAGTTCCGGCGGCTGTGTGGGCTTCAAGGGTTCGCGTAAGAGCACGCCGTTTGCAGCGCAGCAGGCTGCACAGCGGGCCGCAGGGGCTGCTATGCGCAACGGAGTTCGTGAGGTCGAGGTTAAGGTCAAAGGACCCGGGCCGGGAAGAGAATCCGCGATTTCCTCGTTGCAGCACGCGGGTTTGCGTATCTCGTCGATTGAAGATGTTACGCCACTGCCGCACAACGGGTGCCGGCCGCCCAAGCGCAGACGAGTGTAATTTCTTATGTGGTTGATAGTGAGCTAAAGGTGATACTTGTTACATAATTATAGGAGCATGGTAAAAACAAATGGGACGTTATCTTGGTTCATCCTGTAAGCATTGTCGCCGGGAAGGCATCAAGCTGATGCTCAAGGGCATCAGGTGTGAGACGGCGAAATGCCCGATTGAGAAGAAGCAGCGGAATTTGGCCCCGGGAATGCACGGCTGGCGAAGGGGCCGGTCAAGCGAGTATGGTGTTCGACTTCGTGAGAAGCAAAAGGTGAAGCGATACTACGGGATAATGGAACAACAGTTTATGCGATATTTCAACCAGGCCGAGCGGCTGAAAGGCAACACCGGCGAGACATTGCTGCAGTTGCTGGAGAGACGGCTGGATAATGTAGTTTACAAGTTGAATTTCGCGGCTTCACGCAAGGCGGCCCGGCAGATGATTACCCACGGACACATACATATGAACGGACGTAAGATTGATTTGCCCGACTACAGCGTAAATGTGGGAGATAAGATAACTGTAAAAGCTTCGGAGAAAAGCGTGAAGAGAGTCAGACAGCAACTGGGCTTGAATCCGAACTTCACGACGCAGGGTTGGTTGCAGGTGGACCGAGACAAGCCGGAGGCGGCTGTCGTGGCGCTTCCTACTAGGGACGACGTGCAAATCCCGGTAGAGGAACAGTTGGTGGTCGAATATTGTTCGAGGTAGCTTAACCGTTTTGTTTTGCTGTGGTTTGGTTATCGGTGGAAACTGACTGGTGGTAATAGGTCTGAGGAGTTTGGTATGCGAATTACATGGCGTGGTCTGGAGTTGCCGACGCGTGTCGAACGCGACAGGAAAGTAGCGACCGACAGATACGGGAAATTCTATATCGAGCCATTCGAGCGTGGTTTTGGGACGACCGTCGGCAACAGCTTACGTCGAGTTTTGCTCAGCTCGCTTGAGGGTAGTGCAGTAACGTCCATCAAGATAACGGGAGTCAACCATGAGTTTACCTCGATAGATGGTGTGATGGAAGACGTGACCGATATAGTGCTCAACGTTAAGAGTTTGACGGTCCGGCTTCAGAGCCCCGGCCCCAAAGTGATGAAGGTTACCGCCAACAAGGCGGGGCCGGTAACAGCGGCTGATATTGTCGCCGACCCTACGATAGAGATAGTCGACAAAGACAAAGTAATAGCAACTTTGACCAAAGGTGTGAACTTTGAAATGGAAATGGTGGTTGAAAACGGTCGGGGCTACCTCCCGGCCACGGAACGAATGGCTGATGCTGACAGATACGAGCAGGAAATAGGCAAAATAGTGCTCGATTCGGTCTATTCACCCGTCACGAGAGTACGCTATGCAACTGAGGATACCCGTGTCGGACAGAAAACCGATTACGACCGGCTGATACTTGAAATATGGACCAATGGCACCGTTACACCGGATATGGCTCTGGTTGAAGCGGCGAAGATTTTGAGAAAGCATATCAATCCCTTTGTGCAGTACAGCGAGATAGGAACGGAAACGGTAGCGGGCGAGGAACCGATTGAAGAGTCCCGGCCTGAGATCGATGAGGAAATGCAGGCCATACTCAATAAACCTATCCAGGAGCTTGAGCTTTCAGTTCGGGCGAGCAACTGTCTTGAATCAATAAAAATTGAGATGGTCAGGCAGCTTGTCAAGATGACCGATGCCGAATTGCTGGAGGTTCGCAGCTTCGGCAAGACGAGCTTGCGCGAAGTCAAAAGGAAACTTGAAGACCTCGGCTTATCGCTGGGTATGACTGGAATAAATTGATTTTTGTAATTTACCCTGAGCATTTGCGGCAGGGTAAAAAAGGGGAATTCTGGTTTATGCGTCACAGAGTTGCAGGCAGACAGTTAAGTAGAACAAGCGAGCATCGTCTGGCTATGCGTCGAAATATGACGGTATCGCTGTTCGAGCATGAAACGATTTCAACGACTATCCGCAAAGCCAAGGAAGTAAAGAGTTTTGCAGAAAAGCTGATTACGCTGGCAAAGAAGGGCACGTTGGCGGCAAGACGGCAGGCGATAGCGTTGCTGGGTGACCGAGACATAATCAAAGAGCAGGAAGATGGCCCGGTAAGAGAAGGCACAATAATCGGCAAAATGTTCAGCGAGCTTGGCCCACGCTATCTTGACAGGCCCGGCGGTTATACCCGCATTATTCACCTGGCCAAGAGACGACAGGGTGATAATGGTGAGGTGGTTTTGCTGCAACTGGTTGGTGCGGAGAACCTGGAGAAAAAAACGAAGACTGGCAGTAAAGGCGCGCGTAAGAAGTCTAAAGAGCCGGCCAAAAGTGCCGCCGGCACATAGCAATAATCCACTCGCTGAGGGAACCGGCGAATGAGTGTTCAGGATTGTATTTTCTGCAAGATAGCCACAGGCGAGATACCCGCTACGAAGATTTACGAGGATGACGTTGTCTTTGCTTTTCTCGATATCGGGCCTGTAAGCGATGGGCATACACTTGTGGTGCCGAGGCGACATATTGAGAAAGTGCATGATTGTTCGGCGGAGCTTCTCGGCCAAATCTGCTCGCGGCTGGCAAAGCTTGCTGGCGCTGTTGCCTCCGCGACTGATGCGGATGGCTACAATGTCCTGTGCAACAATGGAAGAGCTGCCGGGCAGATTGTTGACCATATGCATTTTCACATAGTGCCGCGCAAGGCAGGTGACGGGGTCTTTACTCAGTGGCCGTCGTATAAATATCAGCCGGGACGGGCGGAGCAGCTTGCTGAGAAGATTAAAAAGAATCTTTAATACTATTTGTTCTTGAGAGGAACAGCATTTCGTGGTAAGTTCTTGTTGTTGAGTATTTGACCGCGGGGTAGAGCAGTCTGGTAGCTCGTCGGGCCCATAACCCGGAGGTCGGAGGTTCGAATCCTCCCCCCGCTAGTGACTTACAGAGATAACTTTCTGACCAAAGGCAGTTATCTCTTTCTTTTTGCATCCAGACTAGCCCGCTATTAGCCTCGACTTTGCATCTTTTAAGGGATATATGTAGTGAGTTTTTTTGCATATCGTTGATAAAGAGCGGGATAATAAATTTTTACAACCATTCTTATTTGAGCGTTCTAAACAACCTTTCGGGATATAATCAACAGTGACAAGTCGTCTCGACAGCTTTTATGGCATTTATTTAATTTTCAGCTTTGGGCTAAAATTATTTGCCACAGAGGCCACTCCTTCGCCGTTGCTCAGGATGGTGAGCCTGTCGAACTAAGAGAACACAGAGAATTCCTCAACTTTCCAATTTCGAGATCAAGTGCTGGCAATCGCGCCAGCAGCGGGAACTCCTTTACCCTATTTTACCCTTGGGCATCCTGCCCAAAGGCGTGAGGGCTTATTTCTGTTATCGGCTAATGCGCGGCAATATCTGTAAAAAAAGTGCGAGGTCTAAAAAATTCCAGCCGACGCAGAAAAATGCCCATGTTATTTCTTTAGCATCAGAAGCTGTCCCGCAGGTTGAAGGCGACACGATTGAAGCGAGTATATCTGCTGAGTTTCCTGTAAAACCTTGATATATTTTTCTTTCCTGCTCAATATATGAGGACATAATCGCGGCAAATGGAGAAATGCGACTAATTGACCATAACGGGAAAATACTAAACATTCTTCTCCTGCGGAAAGGACCTATGAGACAAGAGTGAAAATAAATACGATGTAACTGTTGGAAACAAAATTGGCTCTTTGAAACACGGATGGTCGGGCTATTCTCATGCCTTTGTAAAGACATAAGATGTGAACCATCAGTCACAAATCACGAGTTGTATCATCGGCGATGACGTAGTCGGCGAAGCGGATAACGTGGGCTACATTAAATATTTGCTCTACGATGGCCAGGGTTCAGTCCGGCATCACAGCAATTCAAGCGGCAACCTAATTGCGTATTCCGGCTGCGATACATTTGCCAGCAATCATCAAGGCCTAAAATCGCTTGTGTTCTTTGTAGTATGAGTACGAGGCAGGAAAATACTTGTCAAAAATCGCAGATAATGTTAACCTTGTTTTGTAACCATTACGGTTTTGGTAACGACCTGCCGGGTTTTCTGGCACAGGCCGTAATATGACATACGCTGGGGATTGTTTCATGAAGGGAAGAATGAGACTGGTGTTTCGTTTAGTGAAAGCATCAAAATGAGCAAAAGCAAAAAGAAACGGCCGAATCTACAACGCTCTACAGAAAACGCTAAACACATATCTGCTTCATTCGCTGAGACAGGACAAAGACGTGTTGTAGTGGAATACGTCGGGCCGCAGGTCGAGGGCGGGCATTTACCAATAAAAAGGGTTGTGGGGGAAAAGGTATCTGTTACTGCTCACATTTTCTCGGACGGACACGACAAGATACGGGCCGAGCTTTTATACAGGACCGAAGGCCAACGGGACTTTAAGGCCTCGAAAATGGTCTGCACAATTAACGACGAATGGAAGTCCAATTTTGAAATTACCGAACTAAAAACGCACTATTACACCGTTCGGGCGTGGCTGGACCATTTTGGGACCTGGCGGGACAATCTGAAAAAGAAAGTAGCAGCAGGACAAAAAGTAGAAGTTGACCTGATGATAGGAGCAGAGCTGCTTGAGCAGGCAAGCAAACGTGCAGACGGCTCAGATACCTCCGATTTGCAACGTCTTGCCCAGAAGCTCAAACAGAAAAGCCGAATTAAAGAGGCGATAGAAGCCGCTTTAAGCGAAGAAACGGTTGCTCTGGCGGATAAATGTCCCGACAAATCGAGGGCTGCCGAGTATCCAATTGAACTGGCCGTCAATGTAAGCTGGCCCAAGGCCCTGTTCAGTTCATGGTATGAGCTGTTTCCCCGTTCCTGTGGGCAGCACGGGCACGGAACCTTTGCCGACTGCGGACGTTTACTGCCGGATATTAAAAAGCTGGGTTTCGACGTTTTGTATTTACCTCCGATTCACCCCGTAGGCACAACAAACAGAAAAGGCAGGAATAATTCCGTGGCTTGTGAGCCGCAAGACCCCGGCAGTCCGTGGGCGATTGGTTCAGCCGAGGGCAGCCACAAGGACGTTAATCCTGAATTAGGCAGCATAGACGATTTCCGCAAGCTGGTTAAGCAAGCCAAAGAACTTGATATTGAAGTGGCGCTAGACCTGGCATTTCAATGCTCCCCGGACCATCCATACGTCAAAGAGCATCCCGAATGGTTTAGCTGGCGTCCGGACAAGACAATACAGTATGCCGAAAATCCGCCTAAAAAATACGAAGACATCCTGCCTTTGAATTTCGAGTCGGACAACTGGAAGCAATTGTGGGAAGAGTTGAAAAGCGTGGTTGTTTTCTGGATAAAGCAAGGGGTGCGGATTTTCAGGATGGACAACCCTCACACCAAGCCCTTTGCCTTCTGGCAGTGGCTGATTGCCGAGATTAAGAAGGATTATCCGGAGGCTATTTTTCTGGCGGAAGCTTTTACAAGACCCAAGCTTATGCAGCGACTGGCGAAGCTTGGTTTCGACCAGTCCTATACATACTTTACCTGGCGCAATACGAAATTCGAACTGGAACAGTACCTGACAGAATTAACCAAAACAGAGGTATCCGAATATCTGCGGCCCAATTTCTGGCCGAACACACCGGACATATTGCCGGAATATCTACAATACGGCGGTAGGGCTGCTTTTATAATTCGAGTTGTTTTGGCGGCAACACTTTCTTCGAACTATGGTATTTATGGGCCCGCTTTTGAACTTTGTATAAGTGATGCAATTGAGGGCAAGGAAGAGTACCTGAATTCTGAGAAATATGAGATTAAAAATTGGGACCGTCAACAACCGGGCAATATCAGGGCTGTGATTGAGCGAGTAAACGAATGCCGTCGGGAAAATCCATCTTTGCAGAGCAACCGCGGGCTGAAATTTTACCAGATAGATAACGAAATGATGATTTCGTATGGAAAAGCAAATGAGGATTTGTCAAATATCACTATTATGGTGGTCAACCTTGACCCATACCACAAGCAATCTGGCTGGCTCGTTTTGCCTTTGGAGGAATTGGGAATAGACCCCGGTCAGCCCTATCTTCTCCACGACTTGCTAAGCAATGACAAGTACATCTGGCAGGGTAATAGAAATTTCCTCGAGCTCGACCCGCGCGTGATGCCGGCGCATATACTTCGTGTTCACAGGCGCATGAGGCGGGAGACGGATTTCGACTACTTTATGTAATCGGAGATTACTGCATTGTCTGAAAAAGGTACACAGGCCGGCAATCCCCTCTGGTATAAGGACGCCATAATATACGAACTGCCCGTAAAGTCCTTCTGCGACGACAACAATGACGGCATCGGCGACTTTCAGGGACTCATTAAAAAGCTGGACTATTTACACGGTCTCGGAATAACGGCGATATGGCTTTTGCCTTTTTACCCCTCGCCGCTCAAAGACGACGGTTACGATATTGCAGATTATTACAGCATCAACACGGAGTATGGGAATCTTCGAGACTTTCAGCAGTTTCTACGGGAGGCCCATAAACGAGGTATCAGGGTTATTACCGAGCTGGTGATTAATCATACCTCCGACAAGCACAAATGGTTTCAACGGTCCCGCATGGCAAAGGCCGGCTCGGTCTGGCGCGATTATTATGTGTGGAGCGATAACCCGGACAAATACAAAGAAGCAAGGATTATCTTTAAGGATTTTGAGCAATCAAACTGGGCGTGGGACCCGGTAGCAAAGGCGTATTACTGGCACAGATTTTACAGGCACCAACCCGACTTGAATTTCGACAGTCCTCAGGTGCGCAGGCAGATATTTCGAGTCCTTGACTTCTGGTTCGGGATGGGGGTGGATGGCCTACGGCTTGACGCGGTTCCTTACCTCTTCGAAAGAGAAGAGACCAACTGCGAAAACCTTCCGGAAACGCACGCTTTTTTGAAAGAGCTGCGAGCACACGTTGACAATAAATACAAAGACAGGATGCTCCTTGCCGAGGCGAACCAGTGGCCGGAGGATGCGGCTGAGTATTTTGGCCGAGGCGATGAGTGCCACATGGCCTTTCATTTCCCGGTGATGCCGCGGCTGTTTATGGCCCTGCAAATGGAAGACCGCTTTCCCATAGTCGATATGATTGAGCAGAGTATGGACATTCCTGAAAACTGTCAGTGGTCGATGTTTTTGCGAAATCACGACGAATTGACGCTTGAAATGGTCACCGACGAAGAGCGAGATTATATGTATCAGGCCTATGCCCAGGACCCGAAAGCCCGTATAAATCTCGGCATAAGACGCCGTCTTGCGCCTCTTCTGGATAATAACCGCCGAAAGGTGGAACTGCTGAATTTTCTGCTGTTTTCTCTTCCCGGAACCCCCGTGCTTTACTATGGTGATGAGATTGGTATGGGAGATAATTATTATTTGGGCGACCGAAACGGCGTGCGAACTCCAATGCAGTGGAGCTCCGACCGCAGCGCCGGTTTTTCCAAATCCAATCCTCAGCAGTTGTATCTGCCCGTGGTTATTGACCCGCAGTATCACTACACGGCGATAAACGTAGAAAACCAGGTAAATAATCCTTCATCACTGCTTTGGTTTATGCGGCGTTTAATCGCCATTCGGAACCGTTTTAAATCGTTTGGAAGAGGCAGCATGCAATTCCTGGCCTCAGACAATCCGCGAGTACTGAGCTTTATCAGAAAATATGGGAAAGAAAGCATTCTCGTTGTGGCGAATCTGTCCCGTTTCTGTCAGGTTGTGCGGCTTAACGTGGCCAAACAGGTCAATCTTGTGCCGGAGGAGCTGTACGGCGGAAACAAATTCCCGACGATTACCGATCAGCCCTATGTTCTTACGCTGGGGCCTCATAACACTTACTGGTTCGCATTACGAGAACAGGAGCAGCCAAACGTGGCGCTAACCGAAAAAATTCCGCGGTTGAAGCTCGATACAACCTGGGAGAACATAACTAAGACCGATTTCTGGCCTCAGTTTGCCGGGCTTTTGCCAGGTTATCTTAAAAAATGCCGCTGGTTCGGGGGCAAAGGCAAACCCATCCGGGCGGTCAACATAATCGACAGCATTACTGTGGCAAGCGACAAAGGAACATCGTATCTTTTGCTTGTCCAGATGACGTATACCGGCTCTCCCAAGGAGTTATATTTGCTGCCGGTCTCATTCAGCAGACAGACCGACGCCGTGGAGATTTCAAGTAAATACCCACAGGGCGTAATCTGCGAGCTTCAGTTAAAGGAAGGTGAGGGAATAATTTACGATGCGGTTTACGGGGTGAGCCTGCGGGACGCCCTGCTAAATATGCTCGCCAGTAAACAGACCATAAAGAGCGGGCAAAGCCGTCTTGTGTGCAACCGAAGCAGAAAGTTTCGGGATCTTTTGACCGACAGAAAACTGCCCCTGGAATCGAAGGTTCTCAAAGGCGAGCAGAGCAACACATCAATATTGTATGAAGACATATTCTTTTTGAAACTTTATCGCCGACTGGAAAGAGGCGTTAATCCCGATGCGGAAATATCCAGGTGCCTGACCGAGCATACCGGCTTTGCCAATTTCCCTGCTTACGTCGGCTCGCTGGAGTGGCACAGGGAAAATTCGGACTCGCTGGCCATCTCGCTGCTTCTGGAATACGTGCCCAACGAGACCGACGCATGGACATATACTCTGGATTCTGCAAGTCGATATCTAACTCACGCGGCCACCAAAGCTAAACAGCTAAAGGACCTGCAGGCACCCGGGGACAACCAGGAAATCGACACCGGAGAGATTCCTCAGCCGCTGATGGAGTTGATTGACCCCATTTACATCGACAGGGTTTCCCTTCTGGGCAGGCGCACCGCGGAGCTTCACCTTGCCCTGGCTTCTTTATCGCATGACCGGGATATGGAGCCGGAGCCATTTTCCGTGCTGTATCAAAAATCAGTGTTTCAGTCTATGCGGGCGCTGATGCTTAAGGTCTTCGCCGACCTCGAAAGAAATATGGGCAGTCTGAGCAGTGATACCTCTAAAGAAGTGCAAATGGTACTCGACGCCAAACAGGAAATCCTCAGGCGTTTAAGGGACATCACGAGCCGCAAGATATCCGCTATGAAGATTCGCATTCACGGCGATTATCATCTTGGTCAGGTCCTCTATACTGGTAAAGACTTTGTTATCATCGATTTCGAAGGCGAGCCGGCCCGGCCTCTGGGAGAACGACGGCTCAAACGCTCGGCACTTCGAGACGTGGCGGGTATGATGCGATCTTTTCATTATGCGGCACACGGCGTGATTATTTTACAGCCCGCGACCCAGGCGGCCGACCCGCAGCAACGGCGAAACTGGGCCGATTTATGGTATCATTACGTAAGCGGAGTGTTTCTTAATTCCTACCTGGCCGCAGTCGGCGACGCCGGGTTCGTTCCAAAAAACAAGCAGGACTTCAAAACTCTGCTCGAAGCTCTCCTGCTGGAAAAAGCCATTTATGAGATTGGTTATGAATTTAACAACAGGCCCAACTGGCTGTTGATACCGGTTAGAGGCGTGCAGCAAATTCTGGGCATAAAAAAATAGACGCATTTTTAAAGGGTGCCGATGAAAAAACAGAAACCCAAGGTAATTAACACCTTCAGCTTGTTAACCGAGCATGACATCTATCTTTTTAAAGAAGGCAGTCACTTCCGGCTCTATGAAAAGCTGGGCTCTCATATAACAGAACACGAAGGAGTCAAAGGGACCTTCTTCGCGGTCTGGGCTCCTAATGCCGAAAGCGTATCTGTAATAGGCAATTTCAATAACTGGAACTACGGCGACTACCCTCTTAATACAAGGTGGGACGGCTCAGGCATCTGGGAAGGATTCATACCCGGCATAGATAAAGGTGCTTTATACAAATACCACATTGTCTCACGAACCAATAATTACACCGTCGATAAAAATGACCCCTTTGCCTTCTACTGCGAGCTGCCGCCCGGGACCGCTTCGATTGTCTGGGACCTCGATTATCAATGGAACGATACGGCCTGGATGCAAAATCGCAAGCAGGCAAATTCGCTCGACGCCCCAGTCAGCATATACGAGGTCCACCTTGGCTCCTGGAAGCGTGACCCTTCAGACTCCAAGCGGGTGTTAAGCTGTGGCGAGCTCGGGCCGGAGCTAACAAAATACGTAAAAGAGGCGGGATTTACCCACGTTGAATTTCTGCCGATTATGGAGCACCCGTTCTACGGTTCGTGGGGGTACCAGACAACGGGGTATTTCGCACCTTCTCATAGATACGGCAGTTGTCAGGATTTTATGGCGATGGTCGACCACCTACACCAAAACAACATCGGCGTCATACTGGACTGGGTGCCTTCTCACTTCCCGTCGGATGAGCACGGCCTGGGATATTTCGACGGAACTTACCTATACGAACATGCAGACCCAAGAAAAGGGTTTCACCCGGATTGGAAGAGTCTTATTTTCAACTATGGCCGAAACGAGGTCCGGGCCTTTCTGTTTAGCAGCGCATTTTTCTGGCTCGATAAATACCACTCCGACGGCCTGAGGGTCGATGCGGTGGCCTCGATGCTTTATCTGGACTATTCACGCAAGCAAGGAGAGTGGATTCCGAATATCAAAGGCGGACGAGAAAATCTCGAAGCAGTAGATTTCCTGTGTAATTTGAACAAATGGGTCCGCAAAGAATACCCGGACACATATACCATAGCCGAGGAATCGACGTCATGGCCCAAGGTCAGCAGGGACGTCGAGTCAGGTGGACTCGGATTCAGTATGAAATGGAATATGGGATGGATGCACGATACGCTCCAATACTTCAGCCGGGATCCAATTCATCGCAAACATCATCAGGACAGTCTCACGTTTTCAATCTGGTATGCCTTTGCCGAAAATTTTGTCCTGCCGTTGTCCCACGACGAAGTCGTACACGGTAAGGGTTCATTGCTGCGGAAGATGCCAGGCGACGAATGGCAGAAGTTCGCCAACCTGAGGCTGTTATTCGGATATATGTACACACACCCAGGTAAAAAGCTTCTGTTTATGGGAAGCGAATTCGGCCAGGACGCCGAATGGAACCACAACACCAGCATGGACTGGCACCTTTTGCAAAACGACCGCAACTCGCGTTTGAGCATGTGGCTGCGCGATTTGAACCATTTCTACAGAAAAGAACATGCCCTTTATGAACTCGATTTTGATGGCTCCGGATTCAAATGGATTGATTTGCACGATGCAGAAAACAGCGTAATCAGCTTTCTGCGTTGTGACAAGTCGGGCGATAAGCTGCTGGCTGTTGTATGTAATTTTACCCCGACACCCAGACACAATTACAGAGTGGGTGTTCCGGTCGGCGGATGCTGGAGGGAAGTGCTCAACAGTGATGCCAAGGAATATGGCGGAAGTGGCCAGGGAAATATCGGGGGCACAGAGGCATCTGTCGCATCCTTCCATGGCAAATACGATTATTCCTTGTCCGTCACGCTGCCGCCTTTGGCAATAGTGGTATTTAAGCGAGACACGGATGCAGACAACAGCGGGAGCTGAATATCACGGGAACAATAGCTGCAGTTTCACTGTATGGGCCCCCATTGCCAAACAGGTAAAGCTGCGGCTTGTCGGGCCCGGCAAAAAAAGAACTGTAGCCATGGAGCGTGACGACCTCGGGTACTGGGACAAAACAGTCGGGGGAGTTGCTGCTGGAACCCGGTACTATTATCAACTTGATAATCTGCCTCCTAGACCGGACCCTGCTTCACATTTTCAGCCCAAAGGCGTTCACGGCCCCAGTGAGGTCATCGACCATACCTTTAGCTGGAGGGACAAGAAGTGGAAGGGGATACCTTTGGAGAAGATGCTCATTTATGAGCTGCATGTTGGCGCGTTTACAAAGGAGGGCACCTTTGGTGGAGTAATTAAACGTCTAAAAGTCCTGTGTGAACTTGGTGTGAACGCGCTTGAGATTATGCCGGTATCTCAGTTTCCCGGCGAAAGAAACTGGGGCTACGACGGGGTCTATCCGTATGCCGTCCAGAACTCTTATGGCGGACCGACTGGCTTTAAAAAGCTCGTCAACGCATGCCACCAAAGCGGATTAGCGGTAATACTCGACGTGGTATACAATCATCTCGGCCCTGAGGGCAACTACCTCCGCGAATTCGGGCCTTATTTTACAAGCAAATACAAAACACCCTGGGGCGAGGCCATTAACTTCGATGGCCCGGATAGCGACCAGGTCAGAGAATTTTTCTTTCAGAACGCCCTTTACTGGTTCCGGGAATATCACATAGATGGTCTCCGTCTTGATGCTTTGCACGCAATCTACGACGCAAGCGCAAAACATTTCATAGAAGAATTGTCGGAACGAGTGGGGCAATTCTCAAAAGACCTCGGCCGAAAACGTTATCTGATAGGCGAAAGTGACCTTAATGACGCCAAACTGATACGGCAGAGAGCACAAAAGGGTTACGGCCTCGACGCCCAATGGAACGACGATTTTCACCACAGCTTACATACACTGCTGACAAAAGAAAAGACAGGTTACTATCAGGATTTTGGCGGGATGGAAGATTTGACCAAGACCTTTAAGGAAGGATTTGTGTATTCCTGGACCTATTCGAAATACCGCAAACGCCGTCACGGAAGCAGCTCAAAGAACAGGCCTGCAAGCCAGTTTGTGGTGTGCATTCAGAACCACGACCAAATCGGCAATAGAATGCTTGGCGAAAGGATTTCTCAGTTAGTTGGTCTTGAGGCATTAAAACTTGCCGCTGGAACGGTCATCCTGTCGCCTTATGTTCCCCTGCTTTTTATGGGGGAAGAATACGCGGAGGAATCGCCTTTTCAGTATTTTGTCAGTCATACAGACCGGGAGTTGATAAGGGCCGTTCAAATGGGCCGAAAAAGGGAGTTTGAATCTTTTAAATGGCAGGGCGATTGCCCGGCCCCGCAGGCAGCCGAAACATTCAAAAAATCGAAATTAAAATGGCAAGAACGTAATAAGGGCAGGCATAAAATCATCTTAAACTACTACAAGCGCCTGATTGAATTGAGAAAAAGCATTCCGAAATTCGTTGACAATACAAATATTTCGGTGCGATGTTTGCTTGAGCAGCAGATTCTGCACTGGCATCGCGTATTTGGTAATCGTCAGATTCAGTGTTTGATGAATTTTAGTGACAAAGAACAGAAGCTGCAGATTTATGCCACGACCGGGGGCTGGTCAAAAATTCTGGATTCATCTGACGTAAAGTGGAAAGGGCCGGGTTCGAAACTTCCATCCGTGGTCAGAGGAAAGAGGGAAATTGTGCTGGCCCCGTTGAGTTTAGTGTTATTCGAGGCCAAGCGGGAGAGAGGAAAGAGAAAATCGCCAGCAAAGGTCATATCCTCACGGAGGAGGAATGTTTATGCGCGTTCCCACAGCCACGTATAGATTGCAATTCAGTCCTTCGTTTGGCTTTCTCGACGCCAAAAAAGTCATACCTTATCTGCATGCTTTGGGCATAAGCGACATTTACGCCTCGCCCATATTTAAAGCAAAAACGGGCAGCACCCACGGTTATGATATCGTAGACTCGAACGCGCTCAATCCCGAACTGGGCAGTCAGGCCGATTTCAACAAAATGATGGCGGAAAGACGCAAATACAAGATGGGATGGCTGCAGGATATTGTCCCCAACCATATGGCCTTCGACAGCGAGAATAGGCTGCTGATGGACGTATTTGAGAACGGCCCGAACAGCCGGTTTTTCAATTTTTTCGATATCGCCTGGGACCATCCAGACGAAACTCTAAGGGGCAAAGTGCTGGTCCCCATTCTGGGCAGGTTATACAATAAGGCGCTTGCGAGCGGCAAAATCCTTCTCGAACTGAGTGCCTGCGGACTCAGCATACGATACTATGAACATCGCCTGCCTATAGGTCTGGTGAGTTACTCGCGCATTCTTAAATACAATCTCGAATACAACAAAGACGCTTCGAATAGTGACTTTAAAGAGCTTTTGGGTTTATGTGACCGGTTCGATTCATTCGAAAAACAGCCCTGCGGCAGCCGACGCGACGGGCAAATTCGAGAAGCCAAAGAAAACCTCTGGAACCTTTACACGGCTGACGGGTCGGTTAAAACGCACACAGATTCGGTCTTAAATTTTTACAACGGTCAAAACACCCAGAAAAACAAGTTCGCCCCCCTCGAAGCCCTGCTGAGTGAGCAGCACTTCAAGCTGGCCCTGTGGAGAAAGGCCGGCGAACGAATCAATTACCGGCGATTCTTTTATTTGAACGAGTTCATCGGCCTGCGGGTCGAAGACCCCGAAGTTTTCAAGTTCACTCACCAACTGATACTTCAGCTCGTTAAGGATGGCACATTTACCGGCCTGAGAATAGACCACGTGGACGGGCTGCTCGACCCGACAAACTATCTGATGCGCCTGCGGGAAAAGCTCGACGATACGTATATCGTCGTGGAGAAAATCCTGGAGTCACAAGAAAAGCTGCCGGATTGCTGGCCTATTCAGGGCACTACCGGTTATGAGTTCGCAAACTTTATGAACGAGCTTTTTTGCTGCGGGAAAAACGAAGAGGCCTTCAGCGAAATATACAGTCGTTTTATTGGTTCTGCCCCGGACTACAATAATCTGCTCTATGAAAAGAAAAAGCTCATCGTCCAAAAATACATGCGCGGCGACGTAAGATACCTGGTCGGACTCATCCAAAAATACGCAGAATCGAAAGGACAACTTTCAAATCAGGATTGCTGTAAGATTGAAGACGCCATTACGGAAATTATCACGGCCTTTTCCGTATATCGAACATATATAAACCATGATACCTGCCTGCAGGCAGACCAAAGACGCACAAAAAAGGCAATCGAACTGGCTAAAAGCAGAAATCCGTCACTGAACCATACGATAGAGGCCATAGGACGGTATTTGCTTTGCGACAACCAGGCCGACCGGGAAAATCCCACCAGAAAAGATGCTGTTAATTTAATTATGAGATTCCAGCAGTTGACCGGGCCTGTAATGGCGAAGGGTTTCGAAGACACCTTCCTGTATTGTTACAACCGTCTGGTCAGCCTGAATGAGGTGGGGTCAAGCCCGGATGAGTTCGGTATATCAATCGACAAATTCGACGAATTTAACGCCGCAAGAGCAAAGCAGCAGCCGAACTCACTGAATGCCATCAGCACACACGATACCAAGCGGGGCGAAGATGTACGGGCGAGGATAAATGTTTTATCCGAGATGCCGGAACAATGGAGTTCCAAAATTGAACACTGGCGACGAATTAACGAGACTAAAAAAACAGTATGTAACACCTCGACGGCACCAAGCCCAAACGACGAATATCTTTTGTATCAGATGTTAACGGGGGCCTTGCCTTTTAAACAAAGCGACTTCAAAACCTTTGGAAAGCGAATCAAAGAATATTTCATCAAGGCAATAAGAGAGGCAAAGGAGCACACAAGCTGGGTTGAGCCGAATCAGGAGTACGAAACCGCCTGTGCGCAATTTGTGGACAGGTTGTTTACCTTCTTGCCTGAGGATGAATTCTGGCAAGATTTTTCGGTCTTCCAGAAACAGATAGCGGAATACGCAATCTACAATTCGCTTTCTCAGACGCTCATCAAGATGACCGCCCCCGGCGTTCCGGACTTCTACCGTGGTTCTGAATTATTCGACCTTAACCTGGTAGACCCTGATAACCGCCGGCCGATCGATTTCAAGGTGATGGTCAAGCTCCTGGAGCAAATAAAGAGCGAGGAAATGCGCGACTCATCAGGGTTTCTAACGGAGTTGCTGCATTGCAAAGAAGATGGTCGGATAAAAATATTTTTGATATACAAGACCCTTGCGGCCCGCGAACAATACAAACATATTTTCGAAAAAGGCCTCTATGTGCCCGTGCGAGTCGAGGGTTGCCACAAGGGAAATATCGTTGCCTTTGCGCGAGTGATTGAAGAAAAGACTGCAATTACCGTTGCGCCAAGGTTCGTCACGTCAATTGTTCGGCCCGCCCAGCCGCCAATCGGCGAAAATTTATGGGAAGATACGCGGATTATAACTGCGAACCATTCTCAATACCCATGGTTAAACGTGATTACAGGAGAAAAAATAGAAGGTCCGAACGAATTGCTTGTTGGACACATCATGAACAAGTTTCCTGCTGGCTTAGTAATCGCAGCAAAGCGAAATTGAGTTTAGAAAAGCCCCGTATCTAGCAATATCTAATCTCGGGCATAAATTTTGGTAAGGCGTCTCAACTTGCTCGAAACAGTAGCGCCGAGCAGGCCCGGCCTTAATCGCCACAGCCAGTTCCCTTTAATCTTGGCAGGATGGTTCATTCTCGCGCTACTCTTCAGACCCAGCAGGTCCTGAACGGGTATTACCGCCAGCCGAGCAACGGAGCTCATTGCCAGCCGAATACATTGCCAGTGAACCTGGGCAGGGGACACCTTGCAACCCAGGTATTCGCTTAACCGCTTCTTCTGCGATTTAGTGGCGTCTTTTTCGAACCATCCACGCATAGTATTGTTGTCATGTGTGCCGGTATAAGAGACGCAGTTTTCGATGTGGTTGTGCGGTATGTACGGATTGCCGGAGGGGTCGCCATCGAAGGCGAACTGGAGAATCTTCATGGTCGGCAGGTCGTATTTTGCGATAACCTCCCTGACGTCGGCCGTTATGTAACCTAAATCCTCGGCAATGATGGGGGCCAAAGGAAAATTCCTCAAAAACACTTTGAAAAAGTCTTCACCCGGGCCTTCAATCCATATCCCTTTCTGGGCCGTCTTATGATGAGCAGGAACCTGCCAGTAGGCGATAAGCCCGCGAAAGTGGTCGATGCGAACGAGGTCGAATATCTTCATGTTGTGCTTCATCCGCTCCATCCACCACAGGTATTGCGTCTTTTTCAAAACCTCCCAGTCATAGACAGGGTTGCCCCACAACTGGCCCGTGCTGCTGAAATAATCCGGCGGCACGCCGGCTATATATCTGGGTCTCTTGTGCAGGTCTAATTTGAACAGTTCAGGATGCGCCCATACATCGGGACTGTCATAGGTCACATAAATGGGGATATCGCCGATTACACGAACGCCAGACTGAATGCAGTAGTGTTTCAAATCCGACCACTGCTTATAAAACACATATTGCAAAAAACACTGGTATTCGATTTCATCGCTTAACCGCCTGACAACCTCCTTTAGACTCTCTTCTTTGCGGTCTTTCAAGTGCTTCGGCCAGAGGTTCCAGTTACGTCCCCCGAAGTGCTTTTGAAGAGAAATGAAGGTCGTAAAATCTTCGAGCCAGAAAGAATTTTCAACCTTGAATTTCTCATACGTCTCTGATTTAACATGGTCCTGAAAACGACCGAAAGCAACCTTAAACAGGCGTTTCTTGTAAGCCGTGACCTTGCTATACTCTACGGAGTCCGGTGCAAAAGACGGCACGTTTTCGAGATTCCGTTTTTCTAAAAGGCCGTCCCGATACAAAAAACTGGGGCTGATTAACAAAGGATTCCCGGCAAATGCAGAAGAGCAATTGTATGGCGAATGGACCGTCTTGGGTGTCGTATGGTTCAGGGGCAATATCTGCCAGTAGTTTTGTCCGCTCTTTGCGAGGAAATCAACAAACTTATACGCCTGCGGCCCTAGGTCGCCGATACCGTACTCCGCAGGCAGGGAAGTTATGTGGAGTAATATTCCACTGGATCTTTTTCTTAGCATTTCATCCTCTCAGATAAATGTTTTTTCGCCCGTTGCGAAAAAGTTTCACTCGATATTCAAACCCAGATGACCCGCGACTTTTTCAAATAGCGTTATCCATTTCACAGATTGTTCGTCATTCGCCGAGGCCTTTGATTTTATATCCGGATATTCTTCTTTTCGAATCCTGAAGAAGAGATTCTGGGCGGTCTGCAAGTTCATATCTGGAACAAAGCTGTGCAGGATATTAAGCACGCTCTCAATGGTGATCAATAGTTGAATATCATCGCGAGATTGTTCCAGTGCCACCATAAGGCCGTTGATTTTAGCCGAGGCCTCAAAGCTCAAGGTCTTCTGGTCAAGCTGCAGCGACAACCTCGCAGCTTCGCTGGTAAGCTCCTGCAAACGGTCGACGTTTATCTCATCGGCTCTTATCAGATTGCATAACTCCTGGTTCACAACAAATTCGGCCGGGCCGGCCAAGGCCTTGGGCAAAGCCATGTTCATACCTCGTAGCATAAGCATTATTGCGTAGTTATGTTCATAGATATGGCGGAAAGACCTAGTTATTTCTTCCCACGTATCGCCAAGCAGTTCATATATCAGCCGGCGTTGTTCGTCCTTGAAAAGGTGCCAGATGGAGTAACTGTTTCCGTCGAACCGTATATTCATCTGTCTCATAACTTCATTGGTGTCCCCCTTGCGAAAGGCATCTTCAAGACTGCGGCGCATTTGCAGGAAATCCTCATCCGGCATAGGTTCACTGAGTGTTGCCATTAAATTGTGATCTCCCAAATGCAGTGTGGCAAAATCAACTCGCTGCATTTCCTGGACAACATTTGAGTGAATAAGGGCTTTGCCTGTGGTCAGTGTTTGAGTGCCGGCCTTGGCCGTTTCATAATCAGCCATAGTGGCCGTATAGCAGTATATCTCCTGTTCTTTGTCGAGTGATTCGGCGAAAATGGAACTCAAGGCAAAATTGGCGCCGACCCTGTAAAGGTCAATTCTCGCCGGTTTTACATAGGCCTCAAAAACGTCCCGGCCGTTCTCAAAACCGTCGATGTTGGCAGGAGCTTCTTTTAGCATTGCTTCGAACTCGCCGAGCAAATCCACCTTCATTATTTCATGATGCAGTTGTATCGCACGAGAGGCATACTGCATTACCTGCACGGTTTCGATGCCCGAAATATTGTCGAAGAACCATCCACAGCTTGTATACATTAGCATAGCCATTCGCTGCATTTCCATCAGTTTAAGGAAGATGATTTTTTCTTCATACGTCAATTTCCTACCTGTAATCCTGCCCATAAAATTATCTGTGCTCTGCTCTGTCCTGTCATTTACCACGTCTATATATTCATTTCTCGCCGCCCAGGGATCCTGGCAGTATTTCGCCATATTTTGCTCATAAGCTTCTGATATTTTATCCCTAAGCCAATCCAAAGCTTTTCTCAAAGGCCCTCTCCATTCTTGCTTGCCGGAAAGGGACTGGTCCGCACAACATCCACAATTACTTCTCCATCTTTCGATCCCGTGTACACAACTCCAGGAACTGTTTTCATGGATTTGCACCTCGTGTGTTGGCGGATACTTGTCGAGGTATTCAGCATAAATGGTAACTTTGGCGGAACCATTGGTTCTTATGTGATACAGGCAATAGGCCAAAGCCATATCGCCATGTCGGTGATGGTGTCCAAATGATTCGCCGTCGGTTCCAATGTGGACAAGCTGAGAAGGGCTGCCGTTATCTTTGAACGATTCTGTCATCCTGGCGGCAAAATTCTCTCCGCTATGCAACAGTCCCCCGTAAGCAACTTCATGTGCCGCTTTACCATCATAGAAAAAAAGATTGATGCCTTTGCCAGAAGGAAGATTGCAGATATACGGCATGGTCGTACAAAAACTGTCTTCTTTAACCTCCGTCCATTTCTTGCCTTCTATCTTACGGACCCGCTTGGCCTGACGCGGCGCCAGTATAGTGAACCTTATCCCATGTTCAGCCAGAATCTCCAGCGTTTCTGTGTCCACAGCAGTCTCGGACAGCCACATACCTTCTGGTTTTCTTTTGAAACGACGCTCAAAGTCCTTTATTCCCCAGATTATCTGAGTGTGTTTGTCTCGGGAATTCGCCAAAGGCATAATTACGTGATTATAAACCTGGGCCAAAGCCGAACCATGTCCGGAGAACAGTTTTTTGCTCTCGTTGTCAGCTTCGACGATTTTTTCATATACCTCGGGTGTATGTGACTCCAGCCAGTGTAGTAGAGTGGGCCCAAAATTAAAGCTGATGCTTGAGTAGTTATTGACGATATCGATGATTTTTTTGTCCGAGCCGAGTATTCTTGATGTCCCGTTTTGTCTGTAGCATTCCTCGGTGATTCTCCTGTTCCAGTCGTGGAAGGGATAAGCCGACTCTTGTAGCTCCACATCTTCCAGCCAGGGATTTTCCCGTGGCGGCTGATAAAAGTGCCCATGTATACATACGTACCTGTCCATTCGTACCCCTTTCTTTTAAAGAACGTGCTTTGATTCTACAATGAATCCCCCTTTTGTGCCATTTTTTTAACCCCTTGGCGGTGTAGTGGTTCAGCGGTCTTTTGGCATTAAAATCGGCATGATATAAGACATTTTTTAAAATGTTGGTTACAGCCAGCAGCGGTTTTCTACCAATTCATATAAGCGAAACGACTGGAGGTTGTGAGTAAAATCGTGGTTCTTACAGACCGTCAGTATTATCTGTAACGGCTATGATAAAATATGTCGTGATAAATCCAAACTCAAGCGGCTTGCTTTAATTTTATTATTGGTAAGTGCCTATCGCCTTCGAAGAACGTCACTACCAACTGAATATTATCATCTGCGTCGAATTTGAAAGTATCTGACTTTCGTTGTTTCGAGTCGTAGATTTCGGCTGGTGTTGCTCCATTCAGGCCCTGATGTGGGCGGAAGCAATTATACCACCTGATATACGTCGTCAGCTTTTTGCACATGCCGTTGATATCAAATGGAATAATAATCTTTCGCAGCCATTCCGATTTGAGAGTTCTAAAGGACCTTTCGATTATTGCTATGCTGCCATATTTGCCTACGGCCCCATAACGTAGAATAATTCCTTTACGTTTGCACCATTTTCTAAACGTATGTGATTTGAATTGAGTGCCTTTGTCGGTGATAATATGCCCTGGCCTGCAACGAACTTTACGAATGGCCCTCTCCATAAAACAGCGTAGTTGCATAGCAGTGGGCTGTTTCCTAAACACGGCGAAGCCGATAATGCATCGTGAATACTGGTCGAGGATACAAGCTAGCCACCAGCAGAAAGGCCAGACCTGAGGGCAGCCAGCTTGTCCAAAAGCCGCTTGATATGGGTATAACAGTCAAATCGACATGCCATATGTGATTAGGGCGGCGGGCATGAATTATCCGCTTTGATACTTGAGCAGCAAAACTATCCGGCTCCTTTGGTGGTTTATTATTTTTGAGTATTCTGCCGACGGAGCTTGCGCTAAGAACCAAACCGGCTTTTGTGAAGGCCTGCGCTATCTTAACCTTGCCCAGAGCTGGACAGAGAATTTTCAACCTGCCGACGATGTATCTTATAAAATCGGACAGTTTATTTACTGGCTGAGGTGTTCGCAGCAACGTATTTGACCCAATATCGTCAAGCATCTTTATCCAGTAAGCAACTGTTTCCGGGTTTAGCAGAAAAGCTTCGGCAGTTTGGCTGCTTGACCAGCCCCTTGCTGCTTTGAGTTCAAGTATGGCCAGTCGTCCGGTCGGTGTGTAATGTGGCCTGTGGTTCGGAGGAATGCGTATCATACGAGTATCTTTTATTCGCAACTCTTCTCTGAAGAGATTAATTTCATCTCTGGCTTGCTGGAGTTGGATAGCGGTTGTGCTGTTTCTATTATTTAAGCAATTAGACCTTGCATAAAGTAGGGCGATACGTGCCATTGACATGATGTGAATCAGAATTGATTTTGCCTGTTTCGGCCAGTTCGCTGGCGCAATCAGGCGCTTCGGGTGTATTTTCATCTTCTCCTCCAACGTATTAACTATCAGTTATTATGTGTACCGGTTGTTATACTATAGCTTGCTTTTTATCCCAGGGGGTATTTGATAGAATAAGATTTTCAAATTTTTGCTTCCTGGGAAAAAGATATGGCCGGACTTGTTAGAAAAAATAGGATATCAAGCGTCCTTACGCCTTCGCAGCTTCGTTGCCTCTCAAAAATTCCGACTGTCAACATAACGTCGGGCTGTTTTCATAACTGCATCTATTGCTATACAAAGGGTTATTCGCAATATCCGGGCGATGGCAAAGTTATATTATTCGATAATACCGCTGACAAACTAAGACACGAGCTTGCACGGAAAAGAACGAAGCCACAGGCCGTATATTTTTGCCCATCCTGCGACCCGTTTCAGCCGGTTCCCGAAATCCTTGACCAGACATACAAAACGATGGTGATTTTGCTTGAAGCGGGAATAGGCGTTCAATTCCTCACAAAGGCAGTTGTTCCGCAGGAGTTCATCAAGCTATTTGCCCGGCACTGCAATTTGGTATGCGGCCAGATTGGATTAACAAGCGTTGATGATAGTATCAGAAGAATCTTCGAGCCAAAGACCGCAAGCGTTTCAGAGAAACTTGCGACGATGAGAAAACTTGTTGGAATAGGCGTCACAACCGGTGCTCGTGCCGACCCTTTGATTTATGGCATTATGGATTTAGATGAGTCGCTGAATGATTTATTTTCAGAGATTGCCAAAACCGGTGTTAAGGAAATTGCTGTGAACTACCTGTTTCTCAGGCCTGCCATCAAAGAAGGCATTAAGAAAAATGTAACGGATAAAGAACTACTATCCAAGATGCTCACCCCATATCGAAATGGTATTAAACTTCCGATTGGTTTGAAGAATTCCTCTGGGGTTGCTTTGCCCAAAGAGATAAGAGAAAATGCATTTTGGCGAATCCGAAACATTGCCGAAAGTTTTGGATTGTCCATTCATATCTGCGGCTGTAAAAATTCGGATATCACGCCCGAATCCTGCAATATCACGCGGCTGTCGAAGCCATCTCAGTTAACCCTGTTTTGAAAAGAATGCTTAGTTAGAGGTGGGCTTAAAATCGTGTCAGGGCATGGAGGCGTTAAATTGGCTAAGTGTTTGAGGGGTAAAGAGTTATGCGATTTTGGGGTCGTCAAAAAGTGACAAAAGTGCCATCAATTTTCGGCACATTTTGCCAAATATCTGGTATCTCCAAGTTCTTATATGATTCCCCCGCTATTTGAAATCCGAAGGTGCCTGTATGATACCTTCGGATTTTACTTTATCAGGAGGATGAGAACATCTACAGCCGCGTTGCGGCTGCTACAGAGGTTCGACAAGAAGCGTAGCGGAGAGTCCAATGTCGTCTCGGGTCCTCTCCCCGCTATTGCTGTAAATCAATTTCTGCCAGTTACTTACAACTGGTTTTTTCGTCTGATAAGAAGTTGTATCAGAATTAGTTTCAGCACTTTTTATAAAATACCCCACCAGAACCCACTGTTCTCTGAGTATTCGCATAGTGTGTACTTATTAAGCACCGGTATGATTATTCCGATGAAAGCTTGGCGCCGAAAAAGTATCTATTCGCTGGAGTTAAAAAAAGATGATTGAATGCCCCAGTTGTGGTTTTAGTAACGTAGATAAGGCCCAGCAGTGCGGGAAATGCACATTTCCGCTTTTGGGCAGTGACCTTCGATGCGGATTATATACTTATGGCGGCACGAGCAACGGCCAAGTTCTACAGATGCGCTATATAATTACTCGCGAGCTCAGTTCCGATTTTACGGGGGTTAAATATCTTGCTGAAGACGCAAAAGAGAAAAAAGACGTAATGATCTGGGCATTGCCGATCATTGTGGGTGAAGATGAGGGGGAAATAAGCTCTCTTTGCGAGCTATGTAATAGTTTAAAAGGATTAACTGATGAACATATCTTAAATGTATCGGGCTTCTATCCGGAAAAGAATGCCCGATACGTTGTGGCCGAGTATGTCGATGGGTGTACACTGGAGCAAAGAATCGCATCTGAAGGGCCATTAAATATCGAACAGGCGCTTGAGATATTTGGTCCGATTGCCCAGAGTCTTGATATTGCACATAGGCAGGGGTTTATTCATGGTGACATTAGCCCAGATAATATTATGATAGGCTCAGAAGGCATCGCAAAGCTTGCAAATTTTGCGATTGGAAAGGAAATAAAAGAGATGCTTTCTCGGCTATTGCCAGAGGAGGTAATAAAACCGTCTTTTTGTACGGCACCGGAGCAATTAGAAAATGTGACTTGTTCTGAGCAGAGTGATATATATTCACTGGCAGCATGTATCTACCAAAGTTTATGTAAAGAGCTTTTCAGTCGGCATGGCCGGCTACAATTCCAAGAGCTTGAACAAGAATCCGAACAATTGGCCCAGTTGAGCGAGAAACAAAATGAAGTTTTACGACGCTCTCTTTCTGCGAATCCACAGAACAGGCACAGCAATGCGGTCGAATTGTTGACAGAACTTCGCGATAGCGGTGCCGAGATAGTTGCCGGGGAAAAAGCTATAGGGCCGGAGCTAATCGACTATGAAAAATCATTGGACGATTTAAAGCAAAATGCTCAGGAGCAGAACAGCAAGTATGAAGAGACTATACAAAAGCTGACAGCTGACGCTGAAATAGAAAGACAAGAACATGCGGAGACCTTGAGCCAGACTCAGAATCAGGCCAGAGAACAAATGGAGCGACAGCGGGCTGATTATGAGCAAACTATAGCCCAACTTAGAGCTAAGATTACAGAAACAGAATCGCAGATAGCTGTTGCTGTGAACGAAGTAAACAGCAAAGCTGAAGAACTTGCTTTGGAAAAGGAGAAGGCAGTACAGCAGAGCAGGGAACATGAAGAGACTATACAAAAGCTGACGGCTGATGCAGAAAGGGAAAGACAAGAACATACGGAGACATTGAGCCAGGTTAGCAATCAGGCCAGAGAACAAACGGAGCAACAGCGGGCTGGTTACGAACAAACTATAGCCCAGCTCGAAGAGAAGGTCGAAGAGACAGAGGCGCAGATCACTACTACTGTGAACGAAACAAACCACAAGGTTGAGGAACTTGCTTCGGAAAAGGAAAGGGCATTACAGCAAAGCAGGGAATATGAAGAGACCATACAAAAGCTGACGGCTGATGCAGAAAGGGAAAGACAAGAACATGCGGAGACATTGAGCCAGGCTCGGAATCAGGCCAGAGAACAAGCAGAGCAACAGCGGGCTGATTATGAACAAACGATAGCCCAGTTTAAAGCGAAGGTCACAGAGACAGAAGGGCAGCTTACTGCTGCTGTGAATGAAGCAAACCACAAGACCGAGGCGCTATCTTCGGAAAAGAAAAGGGCATTACGGCAAAGCATGGAATATGAAGAAACCTTGGAGAAGGTTAGGGCTAATGCTAAGCAGCAGCAACAAAAATCTGTTGAGCAGCTGAATCAGGCGCAGTGGGATATCGAGACGCGGGATGAAGAAATAAAACAAATCAGAAAAGAAGCGGCAAAAGTTACATCAAGATTTAAACTTTCGTTAATAGCTTTGGTTCCAACCATGATCCTTGGGATAGTAATAGGCCATTTATATGTTAGATTCGACAATGATATAGCAAAACAAGGCCAAGTGAAAAACGAAGTGGGGAGAATTGCTCAGGAGCAGACATTTTCAGAATTAACTAAAGAAGCTGCAGGGCCGGAAACTAGCAATCAACGGCAAAAAGCTATCGCAACCGATGAGAAAGCGTTGCAAATTAACAAAGATTCGCAGATAGAAACAGCCGGGACTCTGGAGCAAATTAAACAACTACAAATTGAATCGCAGAAGTGGTTAGAGCCGGCATTCGATTTTGAGTAGAGAGGGGAGTTTTTTAGTTTGGCGAGGTTGTATCTTAAAAATGCTGGTTCTACGTTTGTCTTGGGCTTGCTGGTATGTTACAGGTTGTATGGTTTTGCCTTATTTTTCCACGTTCAGAAAATATCATAAATTCATAACTATAACTCAAACAGGCACTTATGGGTGTTTTTGGAGTGCTGCCCCGTAACCCGAAGGTCGGAGGTTCGAATCCTCCCCCCTATTGAAGTAAATCGATTCCAGCCAGTCATTTACGACCGGCTTATTTTTTGCGCACTTCTGGCAATTTTCGGTTTAGGCGTGCCGGACGTTTGTTTTGGCGTGGTTGTCCTCAAGCGAAGAGGCTTGGTCTACGAATTACAAGTTTTTTCAAGCGGTTGTTATAAGACTTCGCCGCTTTATATAAGGGCATTCGCTCAACCCATAATACCTTCCTGTCTTTGTCTTTAAGTCACTGGTGATGGGTGTCGATAAACAGTGCTGACTGGGATGGGGTATGTCTGTAGCGAAGGGGTATTATGGAAAACCAAGAGCCGATAATTTCGCTGCTTAAGGAAGAAAAAATCATCGACGAAGCCACACTGGAGGTGGCGCTTGCCCAACAACGGCAAACCGGCCGGAGCTTGATAAGCATACTCAAGAAGGGCAAGCTCGTGGATGAGGAGCAGCTCACGCGGATTGTCGCTGCCGTTCACGGTATTGAGTTTGTTAATCTTGCTCCGGATATGGTTGATTCGATGACGGCTCATCTGCTTTCTCATGAGATGGTAAACAAGCACAATGTAATTCCCATCAGAAAGGAAGGCAAGCAGCTGATTGTTGCAATGAGTTCACCGCTGAATCTCGCAATCCGCGACCAGATTGAGATGAAAACCGGGTATGAGGTTGCTCCGGTTGCAGCGGCACCTGCCGCGATAAGACACGCGATACATCATCACTTCAACGTCCGCGATGTTACGAGGCAGACTATCGTAACGATGCATCTCAAGAAGGAGCCGGGGCAGGACCCCGAAGAGGATAAGCTGCTGGAGACCAAGCTTGCCGAAGCCGAGCGTGAATCTGTCAGGGTTGCCGAGACACCTATTACTCGGCTGGTGTCCTCAATAATAAGCGGAGCAATCGATGCGCGTGCCAGCGATATACACCTTGAGCCGAGAGATACGGATATGCGGGTGCGATATCGCGTTGACGGACTTTTACAGGATACTTTGAACGTTCCGGCGTCGGCACAGCTTGAGGTAATCTCGCACATAAAAATTATGTCGGAGATGGACATTTCTGAAAAGAGGTTGCCTCAGGATGGACATCTGTCGGTGCAGCATGACGGCCGGGAGTATGATTTGAGAGTATCTTCGCTGCCGGCAACCGGCGGTGAAAAGATTGTTATGAGGATACTCGATAAATACGCTGCGAGGTGGTCGCTTGACACAATTGTGCCTTCGCCTGATGACAATCTGAAATTCAAACAGCTCGTCAGCAATCCATATGGAATGATTCTGCTTACAGGACCTACCGGCTGTGGTAAGACCACGACTCTTTACTCGGTGCTGCAGCTTCTCAATATTCCCGAAAAAAATATCGTGACGGTGGAAGACCCCGTTGAATATCGGCTTGAGGGGATAACTCAACTTCAGGTCAGGCCCGTTGCGGGGTTAACTTTTGCTTCGGCGTTGCGGAGTATTGTCAGACAGGACCCGGACGTGATTCTGGTCGGAGAGATACGTGACCCCGAAACAGCGGAAATAGCCATAAGCGCCGCCTTGACCGGGCATATGGTTCTCAGCACCCTGCATACAAATGATGCGGCGGGGGCGATGTCGCGTTTGATAAACCTGGGTGTGGCGCCTTTTCTCGTGGCGTCCGCACTATTGGGAAGCGTCGCACAACGGTTGATAAGGACGAATTGTGAAAAATGCAGACAGTCATATAAGCCCACTGCCGAGGAAATAAAGACTCTGTTTGACAAGAGCCGCCCCGAAGGCCGCTTACAGCTCTATCGAGGTGTCGGGTGTGATAATTGCCGGGGTACCGGCTACCGTGGCCGAAGGGGCGTCTTTGAGATTCTTGGTGTTAGTCCCCAGATTCGCAGGATGATAACCGACGGCTGCAGCGATGGGCAGATAAAGCAGCAGGCAATAGAGGAAGGTATGAGAACGTTGACTAAGAGCGCAATCGACGAAGTGCTTAGCGGTGATACTACTGTTGAAGAGCTGACCAGAGTCGTCGATGTGAGGGCGGAATAATGGCGGTTTACAATTACGTGGCGAAGGACGAGCGGGGGACAATTTTCAGCGGCACCTACAGGGATGTGGACGGCACCTCTGCGCTGCGCAGGGAGTTAGACAAGATGGGATATGTCCTTGTCAAAGCCAGGCGAGGACAGCAGGCCGGTGGAAATTTCGGCAGACAGGGCAGGATTAGACAGTCGGAAGTCGTGACATTCGCATACAAGTTTGCTGGGATGTTTGCGGCCGGCCTTCCGATTCTGAAGTGTCTTGAATCCCTGGAGCAGCAAACGGACAATCCTGCCTTGAGACTTGTAATTAGTGATGTGCGCGCACATGTCGGGACCGGGTATAGTCTCAAGGATGCATTTGCGAAGCACGAGGATGTGTTTTCAGAGTTTTTCCTCGGGATGGTGGAGGCAGGGGAAGTCGGCGGCAAGCTTGATGAGACGTTAAAATTGAGCGCGGTATATCTCGAAAAACAACTGCGCTTAAAGCAGAAGGTTCAGTCGGCTTTTATATATCCGGCGTTCGTTACGATTATGTGTCTGGTAGTGGTCGGCCTTTTGATTGCGTTTGTCATTCCTGTATTCCAGAAGCTTTACGCACAGGTTCGAGCGCCTTTGCCTGGCCCTACCCTTGCTCTTATAGTGGTAAGTTCTTTTGTAAGGCGTTGGTGGTGGGCAATAGTCATCGTCGTAGCGGCGATTATACTCTTAGTCCGTCGGTTATTGGGCAACAAGCTGGTCAGAGCGAGGTGGGACAACTTCAAGCTTCATATGCCGATATTCGGGAAACTTAATCGGATGCTGGTGGTATCTCAGTTCATAAGGACGTTTGCTATGTTGTCGTCTGTTGGAGTATCGGTAATAAGGTCGTTGGAGATGGCGAATCTTGTGGCCCACAATCAAAAGATGGGTGAGGTCACCGCTGATTTGCAGAAGTCTATCCAGACGGGAGCTACACTGGCTGCTTCCTTGAAGGAGCATCCTGTCTTTCCGCCTTTAATTGTGCAGATGGCCACTTCGGGCGAGGATGTGCACATGTTGCCTGAAATGCTCACCAGGGGGGCCGAGCTTCTCGACAGTGACATTGAGCGGAAGATAAACTCATTGCTTGTAAAGCTGGAGCCGGCCTTGACGCTTATAATGGGTTTGATTGTCGTATTTGTCCTGCTGGGGGCGTATTTGCCGATGTTCGATTATATGGGCCATCTGAAGTAGCACGGAAATTTTGAGCCGGATGGGATAATCATTTTGTATACTTTTTAAAACACCGGGGCATTGGCTCAAACAAGTCAGAGAGGGCTGTAAACACCTGGTCCTATAATTCAGATTCCTCTGAGTGCTCTAAAATTACCGATAGTATTTTATACAATTAGTTTTTTCGAAGGGATTTTTGAGTAAAGTTCCTGATATTCTTTGTCGAATCAAAAAATGTCTTGAAACAACTATAAGAACTCTATTTTAAGGAGAGAAACAAATGCAGCGGAGAAAGGGTTTAACGTTGATTGAGCTGTTGCTTGTGGTCATCATTTTGGGTGCCTTGGCGGCGATTGCAATTCCGAGGATCACCACCAGTGCGACCACAGCCAAGCAGAATGCGTGCGCTGCCAATGTTGACACGCTTAACACCGCCATAGAGATGTATCACATAGACAGCACTACTGGGGCCTGGCCAGATGCATTGACTGATGTCACCAGCGACGCGAACTACTTCCCGGATGGTGCACCAACATGCCCGATAAGCGGGGATGCGTACACTGATGATTACGACACAACCAAACATCGCGTCGTGCACAGTCATTAAGCCATTGGCCGTGCTGGTTTAGTCCAGCAGATTGCTTTAATGATAGCTCTATTTGGGATGGCTGCGAATAGTCAGCGGCCATCCCGTTTATTGTATAGCAGGCCCGTCCTATGTCGCGACAAAAGTCGGCTTATAGTATTATCGAGTTGATAGTAGTAGTCCTTATTGTGGGCGCGTTGACGTTAATTGCAGTGCCGCGCCTAAACATGGCAGCCCTTTATCGAAAAAAGGCCCACACCGTGGCGAAGAAGATTGTTACCGACCTTCGCCGCACACGGCGACTTGCGATTTCCTACGCAGCAACCAATTCTAGCGGTTTCTCGCTGAATATGGCGGGTTCCTCACCCTACGCCGGCTATCAGATAGTCGATGACTCCAACAGTGTTGCAGTTGATTCACATTCGATAGACCCGCAGATTAGCTGTTCCGGTGGTGACAATTTCAGCTTTGGACCTCTTGGGAATTTGCTTACAGGCAGCGATACGGAGTTGACCGTTTCTGCCAGTGGCAGGACGTATACGATAACGGTTATATCCGGGACGGGCATTGTGAAATGTGCGGAGAATTAAGCAAAGAATACAACCGATGAGTATTGCACGCACACATATTGCAGCAAGATCGCAGAGGTCCACTCGAATGCGCAAGGGGCTGAGCATTATGGAAATTGCAATGGCCTGCGTCTTGCTTGTTGTGGCGATGGTGCCAATTCTCAGGGCGCTGACAAGGGCCCACATGTTCTCCGCGACCATTGAGAGGAAAACGCAAAGTCTTGCACTTGCTCAGGGTAAGCTCGACGAGATAAGAGCACGCTCCATTTACCATTATTCTGACTCATTTATCGTTGACGATTTGCCTCTTGGTAGCTCTTATTTGTGTGATGTTTCGGACGATGAAGACGCGAGTCTCAGAACCGTAGCTGTCTCTGTTGGCTATGACCTTGACGGGGATAATGCTCTGGCTTTGGATGAGGTGGAAGTTACATTGACGACCTATATTGCCCGGAGGTGGTGAGCTTATAGGACGGCCTCTTAAGGTTCTGTGATTATTTAGACCATTGGCCTTTAGCGTCTCATAAAAAGTTGTCTCATGAGATGCGACAACTTGTTTTTCACTGTTTTTTTGTTTCCCTCCGGATAGTCTTCTAATAGCTGAAATCAGGAACGCCTCCCATCTTTTGTGCCGAAAATAACGGTAGCAAGTATACTCTTATGCGCAGAAGAGAATGAACAGGACAAACAAAAAAGTATGTCCGCGCCGTGCTCTTACGATTATGGAGCTGGTCATAGCTATGGCTATGATAACAATCATTTTCGCAGCGGTCCTGCCCCAATTTGCGATATTGCGAAACAGTTGGGACAGCAAGCAGGGCACAGCCGAAGCCCTTCAAAACGGCAGGGTGCTGATGGACCACATCAGCCATAATTTTTCAAAAGCGGTGAAGATAACCGACGTCAGCGAGTCAGATGATATCGACGGTTACATTGAGTTTAAGGACAATGACGGAAATACTATACGATACGATATCGCCGCGAACAAATACGTTGAGTATGGCGAAGTCGGCAACCTTTCAGACCTAGCGGGGCCGGTCAGCTCGCTGACGTTTACCTGCTACGATGCGTGTGATTTGGATAATGAGCTGTCTCCTGTTGACGACGTGAATATTATCAGAGCTGTAAAGGTTGACGCCATCTTTACCAACGCGGCTTCAATCGGCCGGGACCAGGCGTTTACAACCTGGGCTTATCTACGAATAAATTGGGCTTACTCTTCCGGCTGTGATCCTAATCTTGTCGGCTGGTGGAAACTTGACGAAACTTCGGGAACGACCGCTGAAGACAGCAGTGGCAACAGTAACGATGGCACCTTGACCAATATGCTCGGCAATGAATGGACTACAGGTCAAATAAGCGGGGCGTTAACTTTTGATGGAACTAATGATGTTGTTGATTGTGGTAATGACCCCATTCTTAACTTAGATATTGGTAGTTGGGGTGCTTGGGTAAAATTAGATGAACCAAAAAAATGGGCAGAAAGGATCATATTTAAGGACCCCAGCAATACGGGGGCATATCAATCATTTGATTGGAATGGGTTTAAAGCAGAAGTGGTTGTAGGGGGTGTAAGATATAGAGCGTCAAGTCCTTCAAGTACTAATACAGGACAATGGTACCACGTATTTGCTACTTATGATGGAGAAACTCTGAGGTTGTATATTGATGGGGAAGAAGTTGATAGTGAGACTGGTCCGAGCGGGAATATTGATAATAATACAGGACCGTTAGGAGTGGGGTCAAGCCCCAGTAGTCCAACGTTTGCCCCATTTTACGGCACAATCGACGACGCCCGAGTCTACAACCGTGCATTAGATCCCGATGAGGTCGCCCAGTTGGCCAGTACCATCGATTACGACACCTTCAACGAAGCCAAGGTTAGTGCTGCTGATTCTTCTATTACAATCTCAACGCCGGGCGACAGCAGTGTGGTTGCGACACTTGGTTCATGGACTTCAGGCCTTACGCACACAGCCGAATCCGGCTCTAACCGTGCTTTGATACTTATCGCACATGGTGAGGAAGCCGCCGCCGCTATCAGTCTCAACTCTGTAACGTATGGTGGCCAGTCAATGACCAAGGTCATCGAGAGGATTGTCGGTACGAATCCCAGGGACTACGTTGTGGCATATATCCTCAATGAGGCCGGTATCGCCGCTGCAACTAGCGATACGTTTTTTCCTGCCTGGAGCACCACGCCTGATGAAGTGTCATACTCTAGTGTATTTCTTCAGAATGTTAATCAGACAACCCTTATCGGAGCCAGCGCCAGTAACGGCGCAACGAGCGGCGCTACGATAACAACATCTGCACTGGCTACCAGTAATGGAGACATGGTTATTGATGCCGCCACTTGCGGCAATGTAGGCGATTATACAGTAAACAACAGTTTTACCGAAGCTATCGAACAGGATATGGCTACGTCTGTTGGTACAACCGGATACAAATCCGCAACGGGTTCAAATGAGACGCCGAGTGTAACGCATGTAGGTACTATGAACCGCCAAGTGATAATCGGCTTCGTAGTGCAGGGTGGAGGTCTCAGCAGCATTGAAGGTGATTTGCTAATCGCGGCAGTTGCCACCGACGGAGATACTTCCTCCTCGCTGGCGCCTCCGGGAGGTGAGGGCTGGACTGAAATAGACATAGATACTTATAGCAGTGAAGTTACTCTGGGCGCCTGGTGGAAACTTGCCGATGCTTCAGAGTCGGCAAGCCATCAGTTTACATGGACTGGGGATGAACAGGCTTATGGCTGGATGATGCACTTTACCGGTCATCATTTAACCGATCCTATCGATGTCTGGTCATCCAGCGGCGAATCAAGCAGTACGCCAACAAGTCCCGCAGTGACGACAACGATGGACAATTGTATGATTCTTCGTCTGGGGGCATTTGATGGTGATGATATCACCGAGGACGCCCCCGGACTTTCCGGCCATACAGCCATCACAATGGACGAAAGTGCCAGCGGCAGCAGCACGGTTGCAATACTTGGTTCGTGGACTTCAGGTCTTACACATATAGCCGAATCCGGCTCAGACCGGCTCCTGATATTCATCGCACATGGTGAGTATAGCAGTTCTATGAATCTTAGCTCTGTGACCTACGGCGGGCAGACAATGACCAAGGTTATTGAAATCACCGCCGGCACGTTCGGCTTTCGGAATTATGTTGCGGCATTTATCCTCGATGAGGCCGGCGTCACGGCCGCCTACAATAACAATTTTAATGTTAACTGGAGTGGCGGGACACCCACTAGCGCCTCATACGCAAGCGTGTTCCTCTCCAACGTTGACCAGACGGCCCTTGTTGGGGCAAGCGACAGTGCCGGAACGACAAGCAGCACAAATCCAATCGAGACCGCCCCGCTTTCTACGGAAGATGGTGATATGGTAATTGTAGCCGCTGTTTCCGGTGATAACGGCTCATATACATTAAACAACTACTTTACAGAAGGAACCGACCAATCGGTTGGGAGTTATGGGCATACCGGTGTAACCGGCCACAAGGCCGCAACCGGCGTCGATGAAACACCAAGTGCGACATTCGACTCCAGTACTACCCGTCAGGCAATCATCGGTTTCGTAGTACAGGGAGGAGGAGGAGGAAGTAGCGACACGGTCTCTGGTGGCGCCGGATATGTCAGGCAGGCGACCGCAGGCAGCAGCGGGACTTCGACATTTGCATTGACCGCGTCGAATGAGGCACAGATGATTACGATAGCGATTGCACCAGCTAATAATAGTGCCGGCTGTTGTGGAGAACAAATAAGGCCGTAGTGTAGAACTGATATGAGAACAAAGACGAAAAATAACGGCTCAGTATTTCTGGTAATAGTTTTCGCGATTGCGCTTCTAACGACAATCACGGTTGGCATATTGCAGATGAATATCGAGGAGTTACAGCTTATGCAGAATCAGCTATATGCCGTTGAGGCGCTTGCGACGGCCGAAGCGGGGCTTAACGACGCCTTTGCGCAAATTAGGACCGATTGGAACTGGACAACAGGTTTTTCGAGCAAGTCATTCAACGGCGGAACCTATACAGTTGATGTGAACGGCACATTGCCAAACCGCACTATAACCTCCACCGGCATATCCTCCCGGCAGTTCCAGGCGAGAGTTGAGGCCGATGTAACGATTAGCAGCACCTCTCCCCACATAATAAAAATAGATAATTTGAGGATAAACGAATGAGATTCCGCGAGAAAACAGTGACCGGCATAGACATCGCAGAGGACCGGATTAGCATCGTCGTCCTCACCAACGGCGAGAAAGGGCCGCATCTGGTCAAATCGGACGTTATGCCTATGCCGGAGGGAGCGGTTAAGGACGGCAACATCGAAGATGCTAAGCTGCTTTCGAAGGCACTAAGAGAACTCAAGGTTCGCAACAGGATATGGTCGAAGCGGGCGGCGGTGTCACTGTTTGCTAAACCTGTGGTTATCCAGATGATAGATATGCCGAAACAGGTGCCGTCAAATATGGGGCAGTTTGTACGCAACGAGGTCAAGCACTGTGTCGCCTTGCCGAGCGGAGATGTCGTAATTGATTTTTGCGGAATTGGATTAAGCAGACGCGGGGGTGATAAGAAAATTCTGGCGGTCTCCGCGGAGACGGAAAAACTGACGAGACTTGTCAATGTCTTAAGTCGCGCCGGCTTTTCAGTCGAACTTGTAGAGCCGACGATATTGTCATACATAAGAGCTATTGGCTCTGAGAGAACCACTTTTAAAGCCGCTTTTAACGTTCTTTTGGTCATATTACGTCAAACCACTCTGACATTGTGTGTTCTGAGAAACGGCGTCATTGATTTCGTTCGAACAAAGGAGGCAAGCCGGAATTTGGCTAAAAAGACCGACTTGTATAGTTGGCTGGCCGACGAGACCGGTGAGATTCAAAAATACTATAGTTGCGAGGTCGCGGATAGCCCGGACAAATGGGAAATTACGGTTTTTACGGATTCCGAGCAAACGACTCGTCCTGTTGAGGAGTTCCTAAGACCGAAGATGACCGCTGAAAAGTTTCAGGTCAGAACCGCTGAAGATGCCTTTATGGATACTCCTGTGCCTGTTCCGGCGGATAGTCAACGGCCTTCACCAGTAGCGATTGGACTCGCAATGAAACTTATTTCGGTGAAGCAGGACGCCGTAAAGCTCAATCTATTGCCGCAGCGAATGATGCGGATAAGGGAAATAAAGAGAGATGTTTTAGTGGCAGCCAACGCCCTGGCGGTTTTGATGCTGATTATGGTGGTAGTAGTAGGGGGGCCCGCCTGGTTGGCGGAAAAGATTAGCGGCACTATTGCTGAAAAGCGGCTGCAGATTTCAGGAGGGGACACTCAAGAAAAACTTGAACAACATCGTCAGCTTGATGAGCGGCTCAAGGCCCTGGCAGGCAGACTCAACCGTATCGCGCAAATATCAGTGTCGCACCATGATGTAAACTGGGTTGGAGTGCTTTACGATATAGGCAAGGCCACCCCGCGTTCTGTTCGCATCACCAGTTTGTCCTGCCCGAATGGCACAAAGATAGAAATTGCAGGTTTGGCGTTATCAAATGAGGCGATTTACCTGTTCGTGGAATCACTCGAAAAGATACAAGATATTAGCTCGGTTGCTCTGTTAAAAGCCGAGGAGCAGGGAACGAAAAGAGGATTGATGACTTACCAGCTTAGTTGTGAATTGGGCGTTGAAGATGGCAAGAAAAATAGTATTAGTTGATAGAGTGCTGCAACTTAAAAGTTCGTCGAGACGAGTCTTGCTGGTCGGGCTTGTAGTTATTGCAGCGGTCGCAATGTATAGCTGGATAATTGCTCCGTTTAGCAATCAGCTTGCGGCTGCGCAACAGTACGAATCCACCCTCGACAAGGCAATAAGGAAGTATATTGGGCTGGGCACGACGCTGGAGGCAAAAAGGGCGAAGGTAGAGGAGCTTACCCGGGAATCGGACCGGCTGCAAACTGAGCTATTCTCACCGGACCAGATACGCGAGTTCTTCGCTTCTTTGCAGACCACGGCTGGTAAGGCCGGCTGCAAAATTCAATCAGTCAGTCTGGTCCCGGAGCAGCGAGGTGGTTCGAGAGAAAAGACAAATGATAAATCAGATATAACAGGAAGAAAGGCCGAGGTCGTTTTTATCGGCGGCTATGGTGATATTATCAGATTTTTTAAGCGGTTACAGTCCTCGCAACACAAAGTGTGGATAGATTCGATGCGAATGGATATTGCTGGTTATACTGGTAAACTGAAATGTCAGGCGGTCCTGACACTTTATTGTGATAATAATGTGGAGTTGACTTCATATGAATAGGCGGATGGCAAAATTCGTGGTTTTGGGGCTTGTTGTTTTGACGGCGACTATCTGCTACAGCGGCGAGCAGACGGAAGATGAAAATCTCGATTTTGGCCGTGATGACCCCTTCGCAGGTGTTTTTGGGGGTGCAATGCCACAGGGCGACCTGGCTGTGCCGGTTGGCAAAAACCTCGATGAAATCAAGCCGCTGTTATTCGTCCAAACGGTAACATTAAAGTTTCTCTCGGCACGGAACCTTAAAACTGCCTTGACCAAAATGTCCTCCGAGTATGGGAGCATTGCGGTTGACGACAACACAAACACGCTGATTATCTGCGATGTAAAGGAGGATTTGGAGAGAATTATTACTGAGGTAAGAAAGGCCGACCAGACCCCCAAGCAAATAATGATTGAAGTGGTTATCATTGATGTTAAGCTTAAGGATGATACCGAGATAGGTATCGACTGGGATATCTTATCGACTAAGAACTACGACTTTGCTTACCGCCAGAGTATGGTTTATCCGGACCGTTTGGCAATCGTGGCTCCGGACAGTGATTCGATTGGCAATACTAGCGCATATGCAACCACAGGCGGGCTTGGAGGTGAGATGTCTGTTATTAGCAACACCATTCGCAATGTCGTTCATCTGCTTCAGGAAAAAAGAACCGTGGACATACTGGCCAGTCCGCGTGTAATGGTTGTCAGTGGGCAAATGGCGGGAATAAAGACCGTTGAGGAAATTCCGTATCAGGAGCTCACGCAGACTGCCGGTGGCGGCGGCGGCGGAAATGCAGTGACCTCGACTGCGTTTAAGGAAGTCGGAGTCACATTGGAGGTCAAGGCAACAGTAACAGATGAAGGGCAAATCCTGCTGACGGTTAAGCCCAGTCAAAGCGTAAGTACCGGTACCTCAATTGCTAACGTACCGGTTGTCGACACACGAGAGGCAAATACAACGCTGCTTATAGACGATGGGCAGGTGGTCGTAATGGGTGGTTTGAGAAGGCAGGAGACACAGACCATAAGGTATCAGGTGCCTTTGTTGGGTGATTTGCCTCTTATCGGTCTTCTTTTTTCGGACGATAGAAAGGTAGTGGAGAACTCTGAGTTGCTGGTGCTTTTATCGCCCCATATATACAAGGGTGAACCTGTACCAGTAGAGGCAATGGCAAGATACAATCAAATAAGGAACAAGTCTCTGATTGCGCCGCCGGCTGAATCGAAGCCGAAATTAACAAAACAGAATAAGAAGTAGCCGGTGTTGGAGCAACTTTTTGCTAACTTTAGGGGCCGTTTGGGCCGATAAAGGATTAGGTAAGTGGGGGCCGGGAAAAGGAGAAGTGGAAATGTTTGGGTTATTTAAGTCGGATAAAAAGTCGGGCAAGGTAAAGATACTTATCGTCGATGACGAGCCGGATTACGTCAGTACAATCCAGCATCACCTCGAATGGAGCAATTATAAAACGGTCGTCGCATGCAACGGCAAAGAGGGACTAGAAAAGGCCGCCAGCGAAAAGCCGGACCTTATCCTGCTGGATACGAGTATGCCGGTGATGAACGGCCATGAGACGCTCGAACGCCTCGGCAGGGATCCGCAGCTAAAAAACATACCAGTGATTATGGTAACCGCTGCCTGTGAGGTGGATGACATTGCCACTGCCTCTTCATTTGGCATCGTTGATTACATTGCCAAGCCGTTTGACTTTGCCGAGCTGAAAGAGAAAATTGCCAACGCACTCGAAGGCAAAAAGGCATTAAGCGACGTGTAGTTCGGTGTAAAGCAAAAGATTACGGAAACTTTTGTACGTTCGCAGATTGATTGGGTGTTTAAGTCTTTCCCATAGTTTTCAGCAAAGCTGCTCTATTCTTACAGCGTTTTTTCTTGGAAGACGAATTGAGCTTCCCGGCTTGTCGACTTGATGGGTAACAGGAAATGAAATATGGTTCCTTTACTAGGTTCCGATTCCGCCCAGATTCTTCCGCCGTGTTTTTCGACGATCTCTTTGGAAATTGCCAGACCCAGACCTGTTCCTCCCGTCTTTCTGCCTCCACTTGAGTCGAGTTGCTGAAACTTCTGGAAAAGTTTCGACATATCTTCTTGTTTAATTCCGGGGCCGGTATCCGAAACGGAGATGCGGATGGCGTTTTCAATTCTGCGGGTTGCGATTGTTATACTGCCTTTCTCGGTGAACTTCATAGCGTTGCCAACGAGATTGGTGAGGACCTGAACGATTTTGTCGCTGTCGAACTTTATGCGTGGCAGGGTATTGTCCAATGCCAGCCGGAAATCCACGCCGTGTTTTTTTACGGCTCCGACCATTGTTTTGTAAACATTCTCGATGAGTTCGTTTATGTTGTTGTCCTGCATCTTGAATTTAGCGCTGCCGCTTTCGAGCTTCTGAAAGTCCAGTACGTCATTGATGAGTCGGGAAAGCCGTTCAATATTGCGCTGGGCAATATCGAGTATCTGCTCCTGTTTTTTCTTTACTCTTCCTGCTGCTCCGTCCAGGATAATAGCAATATCCTCTTTGATTATCGTCAGTGGCGTGCGCAGCTCGTGAGAGACGGTGGAAATGAACTGCGATTTCAGCTCCATTGCCTCCTTGATTTTCCTGTCGGCTTCTTTTCGCTCAGTAATATCCCTGACGACGCCTATTGAACCCGTTACTCTTCCTTCGGAGTCTTTTAACACACTCAGCGAAACGTCGACGTCGATTATTTCGCCGTCTTTTTTCTTCATCCTTGTTTCGAGGTGGTGCTGCATTCCCTTTTGCCTGACGTCGTGCGTTCTTATTCTTTCCCATTCGCCTTGCGGATATAGCGACTGCACGGGTTTTAGATACAGGTCCTTCTTGTTCATACCGAGCAGGTCTTCTGTGAATTTGTTCCAGGAGATAAGGCGTTCGAGCTCATCCGCCATAGTAATCGCCACGGCTGAGTTTTCGAAAATAGTGCGGTATCTTTCCTCTGCGATTTGCAGGGCCCTCTCGGCTTGTCTTCGCTCTGTTATGTCCTCATACGTCCCGAGAATCCCCACTACATTGCCTTCGGCATCGTGCAGCGGCACCTTGTTTGTCTCGACCCAGGCCTGCTTGCCGTCAGCCTGTAGTTGTGGTTCAATGATGTGATAGTCGCCTGTGTCGCTTTCCATAACTTGCCGGTCACATTGGCGGAAGTAGTCCGATTCCTCTTTTCGCCAGGGCAGGTTATAGTCCGTTTTACCAATTATCTGCTCTGGCGAGGCAAGACCCGCATGCCTGGCAAAGACAGGATTACAACCCATATACGTAAAATTACGGTCTTTCCAGAATACCGCCTGCGGGATGCTGTTCATCACCAGTTGCAGCATCTGCTGCGATTCACGAAGCTTCTCTGCGGCTTTCTTGCGTTCGATTGCATAGAGGATGGTTTTTATCAGAGAATTTTCCATCGTGGGGCCTTTGACCAGATAGTCCGCCGCTCCGCTTTTTATTGCCTGAAGCCCGGTCTCCTCATTCTCCAGACCAGTGAGAACCACGATAGGTATGTTGGGATTGACCTGGCAGATTTTCTGGACGGTTTCGATACCGCTACTGTCGGGAAGGCCTAAATCCAGCAGGATGACGTCATAAGAATTGGCCCCGAGATGTTCAACGGCCTCGGCCAGAGTGGAAGCCGATTCCATTTTGAATTTATCTGCCTGAGTGGATTTTGTGAGGGCGCGCTTGACGAGTCGAACGTCGATTTCGTCGTCATCTACCTGTAAGACTTTTATCTCGTCGTTCATTACTATTATTCACCCTTCCGAGACACTTTCGCTGCTACTGGTCCCCCTTGCTTCAGAGAACAGTACCTCTATTTGTATTCTTGTATTTCATCACTTCATCGAGAGCGAAGGCCGGACTCTGGCTTGAAGCAAGTTCCGATAACTGGGATATCTCCTCTGCGTCAGCCCCATCCGCCGATGAAATTATCGGCAGATTAAGGGCGCGATTTCAGGAGAAAAATCCGTTATTGACTGCAGGCAGGGCTTTTTATAGTCCACATAGACCGATAACAGCCGGAGAGTTTCAAGACTGACAGTGGCTATCGCAGACCTTTGCCGGCCTTTCGTTTGTCCATCAGGTCTGTGAACGCGCGAAACAAATATCTTGAGTCGTGTGGGCCTGGTGAGGCCTCGGGGTGGTACTGGACGCAGAAAGCGCCAAGTCGTTTACATCGGAATCCCTCGAGTGTATTGTCATTGAGGTTAATGTGCGTTAGTTCGACACCTTTGTTCTTAAGTGAGTTTATGTCGACGCAGAAACCGTGATTTTGGCTGGTTATCTCTATCTGATTTGTTTCGAGATTTTTAACCGGATGGTTGGCTCCCCGGTGCCCGAACTTTAGTTTGAACGTTCGTCCGCCAAGTGCGAGTCCGAGTATTTGATGCCCAAGACAGATGCCGAAAATAGGGACCTTGCCGAGAAGTTTCTTCGTATTTTCAATGGCGCAGGTAACCGCAGCCGGGTCGCCCGGCCCGTTGCTCAGGAATACTCCGTCCGGCTTTTTTGCCAGCACGTCTTCAGCCGATGTAAAGGCCGGCACCACATAGACTTTGAATCCGTGGCTGTAGAGCAGCCGGAGGATGTTCTGCTTGATGCCGAAATCATACGCGACCACTTTGTATTTCTGTTCGGGCTTGATTGATTTGGGCTTTAAGACATCGACTACGCCCTTATCCCACTTGTAGGGCTTTTTCGAGGTCACGTCCCTGACTATGTCTCTTCCCACGAGTCCAGGATATTCATCGAGCTTTTTTGCCAGTGTCGATATCCGTAACTCCGTCGAGGAGATAATGCCTCTCATAGCCCCTTCTGTCCGGATGTGCTTGACGAGTTTTCTTGTGTCGATGCCTGCAAGGCCGACTACGTTGTTGGCCTTGAGATACTCGTCCAGCGAGCGCTCATTTCTCCAGTTACTTGGGTAATCGCAATTTTCTTTCACGACAAAACCCACGGCGTAAACCTTTCTCGATTCCACGTCGAGCTTGTTGGTCCCGTAGTTGCCGATGAGAGGATACGTCATTGTGATTATCTGTTCGTGGTAAGACGGGTCGGTCATAATTTCCTGGTAGCCGGTCATACTTGTATTAAAGACAACCTCTCCGCATCTCTGGCCTTTTGCGCCGAAAGACGTTCCTTTAAACACAGTTCCATCTTCGAGTAACAATATCGCCTTCATTTGGACAGCGCCCCTTTGCGATGCCGTAACTGGATGGGCTTGACACCGATTCGCTCTTTTCTCAGCGCTTCGATTGCATTGACGACTGCCGTTCCTGCTCTAATCGTGGTTACGTATGGAACTTGTTTGTCGAGAGCGGTTCTTCTGATTGCTGTTGAATCGGCCGCCGCCTGTCTGCCGCTTGTTGTATTGATTATCAAATCGACTTTGCCGTTGATGATTGCGTCGATAATGTTGGGTCGCCCCTCGGTTACTTTAGGCACATATTCTGTAGGGATGTTGCTGTTAATCAGGGCAAAGGATGTTCCTTTGGTGGCGGTAATCTTAAAGCCCATCTCGTGCAGCTTGCCGGCGATTTCCACGGCCTTTTTCTTGTCGTCGTCTCTGACGCTGATTAGCACCGTACCTGTGGTCGGCAGGGTGTTGCCGGCGGCCATTTGGCTCTTGGCGTATGCGATGCCGAACTCCTCGGCAATCCCCATTACCTCACCGGTGGAAAGCATCTCCGGCCCGAGAATTGTGTCTATACCGGGGAATTTCAGGAATGGGAATACGGCCTCTTTGACGGAGAAATGTTTCGGCCGGACTTCTTCGGTGAAGCCAAGCTCATCCAGCGTCATCCCGGCCATAACCTTCGCCGCTAATTTGGCTAACGGCACACCTGTTGCCTTGCTGACAAAAGGCACCGTCCGGGACGCGCGGGGATTGACTTCGAGGACGTAAATTTCGCCGTTATGAATGGCGTACTGGATATTTATAAGGCCCCCTACATTTAGCTCCAATGCGAGCATTTTTGTCTGACGTGAGACCTCATCGATGATTTTACGGCTCAGTGACACAGGCGGCAGACTGCACGCGCTGTCACCGGAATGCACGCCGGCCTCTTCTATGTGCTCCATTATCCCGCCGATAACGACTCGTTTGCCGTCGCATACCGCATCTACATCCAGCTCAGTGGCGTCGTCGAGAAACTTGTCTATGAGAATCGGGTGTTCACCTGATACCTCGATGGCCTCGTCGACGCAGCTTGCCAGCGACTTCTCGTCGTATACGATTTCCATTGCTCTGCCGCCCAGCACAAACGACGGCCGAATCAAAAGCGGATAGCCGAGCTTTTCGGCGATTTTCAGCGTTTCCGAATACGACATTGCAGTTCCCGACTTTGGCTGACGAAGCCGAAGCTTTTTAACAACCTTGTTGAACCGCTTGCGGTCCTCGGCCCTGTCGATACTGTCGGGGCTGGTTCCGATGATTTTGACGCCTGCCTGCTCAAGCGGCACTGCCAGCTTAAGCGGCGTCTGCCCTCCGAACTGTACTATGACGCCGTCGGGTTTCTCTTTCTCGACTACGGACATAATGTCCTCAAAAGTCAACGGCTCGAAGTACAGCCGGTCCGATGTGTCATAGTCGGTGCTGACCGTCTCCGGATTACAATTGACCATTATCGATTCGATGCCGATTTCCCGCAGCGCAAAGGCCGCGTGCACGCAGCAGTAATCGAATTCGATACCCTGGCCGATGCGGTTGGGCCCGCCGCCTAAGATTATGATTTTCTTTCTTGTCGTTGGCTTTGCTTCGCACTCGCGCTCGTATGTCGAGTAAAGATAAGGTGTTGCGGCCTCGAACTCGGCCCCGCAGGTGTCAACCATCTTGTATACCGGTTCTATGCCCATCTGCTGTCGGAGCTTACGGAATTCCCGTTCGGGTTTTTTGAGCAAAGACGACAAGTACTTGTCGCTGAAGCCGTATTCTTTTGCCTTACGCATCAAACTTGCATTTATTTTCGCGGGACCTGTGGCCTTTATTTTTTCCTCGAGCCGAACTATGTCCTTTATGTTGTTGACGAACCACGGGTCGATTTTCGTCAAACCGAAGATTTCTTCGACGCTTACTTTTCTCCGCAGCGCATCTGCGACGTACCATATTCTGTCCCAGCATGGCGTTCTTAATTTGTCTTTCAACTGGCGAGGTGTAAGAGAGCTGTCGATATGCTTGTTAGCCAGTGAATATCTGTCTATTTCGAGCGACCGGATTGCCTTCTGCATTGCTTCCTTGAAGGTTCTGCCAATGGCCATTGCTTCACCGACCGATTTCATCTGAACCGTCAGCATCGGGTCCGTGCCGGGAAATTTTTCAAAAGTGAACCGCGGCCATTTTACGACGCAGTAGTCAATTGTCGGCTCGAAGCAGGCCGGCGTCTTCTTTGTAATATCATTGGGAATCTCGTCGAGTGTGTAGCCGACCGCAAGCAGCGAGGCAATTTTGGCTATCGGAAAACCCGTCGCTTTGGAAGCGAGAGCCGAGCTTCGCGACACGCGAGGGTTCATCTCAATCACGTAAAGCTTGCCGTTTTCCGGATTGACTGCAAACTGAATATTGGAGCCGCCTGTCTCAACGCCTATCGCCCGGATAATTTTAATCGCGGCGTCACGCATAATCTGGTATTCCTTGTCGGTCAGCGTCTGCGCAGGCGCAACCGTGATGCTGTCACCGGTATGTATCCCCATCGGGTCCAAATTTTCAATCGGGCAGACGATGACGACGTTATCCTTGCGGTCTCTCATCACCTCAAGCTCGAATTCCTTCCACCCGAGGACTGATTCTTCGATAAGTATCTGGTGTTTGGGGCTTAGGTTAAGCCCCCAGTGGACGTATTTGTGGTATTCTTCTTTGTTGTAAGCAATGTTGCCGCCCGTACCGCCAAGCGTATATGAGGGGCGAATGATTGCAGGCAGGCCGACATAATCGAGGAATTGCTCCGCTTGTTCCCAGTTATGCGCATATCCGCTGCGCGGGACTTCGAGGTCGCAGCTTTCGATGGTCTTTTTGAAGCGGTCTCTTTCCTCAGCCCGTTTGATGCTCGCCAGATTTGCGCCTAACATCCGAACGTTGTATTTTTTCAGCGTTCCTCTTTCAGCCAGTGCCACCGCCGTGTTCAGTCCCGTTTGGCCGCCCAAGGTCGGTAGTAAGCTGTCCGGTTTTTCCCGCTGAATTATCTTTTCGACAATCTCAGGTGTTATCGGCTCGATGTAGGTCCTGTCGGCAAAATCAGGGTCGGTCATTATCGTTGCTGGATTGCTGTTGACCAGCACGACCTTATAGCCCTCGCGTCGGAGCACCTTGCACGCCTGTGCGCCTGAATAATCGAACTCGCACGCCTGGCCTATGACTATCGGCCCGGAGCCGATGATTAGTATCTTGTGTATGTCCTTGCGTTTCGGCACCGCAGTGTCCCAGTATGCTGTCAGGGTAAATAAAGATTTTGGTGCAGTCTTTTACAGCACTGCTCCAATGTTGTCAATTTTTATCTCTCAGCCAGCGGTCAATTGCCGCTGCCGTGCCTCGGCCGCTGTCGATTGCACGCACTACAAGAGATGCTCCGTTGATTGTATCGCCCGCTGCGAATACCCAGGGCTCGCTCGTCTGGTAGTCATTTGCGAGTATATTGCCGCGTGGGTCCAGCTTCAGGCCGAGGTCTGTGACCAGCCCATTGTGCTCGACGTGCAAAAAGCCCATTGCCAGAAGCACGATATCCGCATCAAGCTCGAATTCCGTTCCCGGCAATTCATTTATTTTCCAGCCCTTTTCTTTCTCCACCCACTCAACCTTACAGCAATGAATCTTGCTTACCCTTGTTTCCGCACCGGTAAGTCGCTTCGTCATTGTGCTCCACATCCGCTCACAGCCCTCTTCGTGGGATGAGGTGGTTCGCATTACTCTGGGCCAGTTGGGCCAGGGCGTATCTGGCGGAGCAGTCTCCGGCGGTTTCGGCAAAATCTCCAACTGGATTATCCGCTTCGCTCCCTGTCGTTTCGCCGTACCTACGCAGTCGCTGCCCGTGTCACCGCCGCCTATCACCACGACGTTTTTGTCCTTGGCTGTAATAACCGGGCCTTTGTCCGGCTCGCCCGCGCAGATTTTGTTCTGTGTGGTCAGGTAATCCATCGCAAAAAGGACGTTTTCGTATCCTCTGCCCTGCACCGCCAAATCCCTCGGCTGACCTGCACCCATTGCGAGGCACACACAATCGAATTGCTTCTGCAGGTAGTGGGTGGATACATCCTTTCCGACGTTCAAATCCGTCTGGAACTGCGCGCCCTCGGCCTCCATCTGCTCGAGCCGCCGGTCGATGATATGTTTTTCCATCTTGAAGTCTGGAATGCCGTATCGCAGGATGCCGCCTATTTTTTCGTCCTTCTCAAAGACCACGACATCGTGGCCTGCTCTCGCAAGCTGCTGCGCCGCCGCCAGACCTGCCGGACCCGAGCCGATAATCGCAATTCGTTTGCCGGTCTTTGTTGCCGCGGGCAGTGGCTTTATCCAGCCCTGGGCGAATCCTTTTTCGACTACCTGAAACTCAATGTGCCTGATAAGCACCGGCTTGTCGTTTATCGCCAGTGTGCAGGATGCCTCGCAGGGTGCCGGACAGACCCTGCCGGTGATTTCGGGAAAGTTGTTTGTCGAATGAAGCTGTTCACAGGCGTCGCGCCAGTGTCCCTGATAAACCAGTTCATTGATATCGGGTATTGAATTTTTCAGGGGGCAGCCCACCCCGTGGCAGAACGGTATCCCGCAGTCCATACATCGGGCCGCCTGCTGCACGATTTGGTCAGGAGTCAAAGGAAGTTCGAGCTCGTTGAAATCGTGTATGCGTTCTTCAACCGGCCGATAGCCGACAGACTGACGCCCGTATTTTAGGAACCCCTTTACCTCACCCATAGAACACTTCCTCTGTTGCGGGTGTTGTATCCGTATCTCGCTGTTCGGCTGCACGCATCTTTTCGAGGGCCCTGCGATAATCTATAGGCACGACCTTGACAAACTTGCCGACCATATCCTGCCAGTTACTCAGGATATAGTGAGCACGTGCGCTGCCGGTCCAGTCGAAATGTTTTTGAATAAGTTTATTGAGCAGCCGTATGTCTTCTTCCTGCCACACACTCTCCAGTTCCACCATATCGAGATTGCACATAGTATCGAATATATTACCCATGCTCGATTCGTCGAGCACATAAGCGATGCCCCCGCTCATACCAGCGGCGAAGTTACAGCCCGTTCTGCCTAAAACCACAACCACGCCGTTGGTCATATACTCACAACCGTGGTCGCCAACACCTTCTACGACAGCCGTAGCGCCGCTGTTCCGAACTGCGAATCGTTCGCCTGCCATTCCATTAATAAAGACCTCTCCGCTGGTGGCGCCGTACAGGAGCGTGTTACCGACGATAATGTTCTCATTCGCGGCAAACGGTGAAGCCGGCGGTGTTATAACGACGATTCTTCCGCCGCTAAGGCCCTTGCCCAGATAGTCGTTGCTGTCGCCTATAAGTTTTAGTGTTACTCCCGGTGCCAGAAACGCACCGAAGCTTTGGCCCGCTGAGCCGAGCAGAACGACCTGTAAAGTGTTGTCCGGCAGGCCCTTTGGCCCGTACTTCGTAACTATTCGGTTGCTCAGCATTGCTCCGACCGTTCGATTGACGTTGCGAATGGGCATCTCAACGACGGTCGGCTTTTTATTTTCTATTGCCGCTTTGGCTTTCTTGATAATTTGCCGGTCGAGGTGGTCTGTGAGTTTGTTCGGCTGGCTGGTGGTCGCTCGGATTGCCCGGCCGTCCGAGGTGTCGGGTTTCTGGAATATCGCGGCAAAATCCAGCCCCTTCGCCTTCCAGTGCTCAACTGCCTTGCGTGTGCTCAACCGGTCTACGTGACCGACCATATCATCGAATTTTGTAAAGCCGAGCTGCGCCATAATCTGCCGAACCTCTTCGGCTACGAAGAACATAAACCGCTGAAGAAACTCCGGCTTGCCCGCGAAGCGCTTGCGCAGTTCCGGTTCCTGTGTCGCTATACCGAATGGACACGCTCCCTCATGGCATTTGCGAAGCAGCGTGCAGCCCATAGTTACGAGAGCACTTGTGCCGAACCCGAAACGCTCCGCGCCCAAAAGAGCGGCTATTACAACATCGCGTCCAGTCTTCATCTGCCCGTCCACCTGCACCCTGATTCGGTCGCGCATCCGATTCATAACAAGGACTTGCTGTGTCTCCGCCAGTCCAAGCTCCCACGGTATGCCGGCGTGTTTTATTGAAGAAAGCGGACTTGCGCCGGTTCCGCCGTCGTGCCCGCTGATTAATACTTCGTCGGAGTTGGCCTTGGCAACTCCTGCCGCAATGGTCCCGACTCCAAATTCCGCGACCAGTTTCACCGAGACTTTTACGCCCGGATTGCTGGCTTTGAGGTCGTAGATAAGCTGAGCCAGGTCCTCTATCGAGTATATGTCGTGGTGGGGCGGCGGCGATATAAGTGTTACTCCCGGCGTCGAGTATCGCAAATGCGCAATCTCTTCGGTGACCTTATGGCCCGGAAGCTGCCCGCCCTCGCCGGGTTTTGCTCCCTGGGCGATTTTTATCTGCAGTTCCTTTGCGTGTGCGAGATAGTTGATTGTCACGCCGAATCGTGCGCTGGCGACCTGTTTAATGGCACTGTTTTTCGAATCGCCGTTTGGCTCCGGCTCGTATCTGGATGGGTCTTCGCCGCCCTCGCCTGTATTGCTCATCGCGCCGATGCGGTTCATTGCTATTGCCAGGCACTCATGCACTTCTTTGCTGATTGAGCCGTGACTCATAGCGCCGGTACAGAATCTTTTTACGATTTCGCCGGCCGGCTCTACTTCTTCAAGCGGCACTGCTTCGCCCGGCAAAAATTCGAACATGCCCCGCAGAGTGTACAGTTTTTCCGCCTGTTCATTGACTGCCTTGGAATAATCAGCATAGGCCTGTACATCGTCGAATTTAACCGCATGCTGCAGACGCGACACTGTAGTTGGGTTCCACAAGTGTCTTTCGCCTGTGTTTCTATAATGGTATTCTCCACCGAATTCCAGCCCAAGCGCCCGCGCAGGACGCTGCCTGCCCTGAGCCGGGTCGAAGGGCTGGAATGCTGCCTTGTGCCGAGCCACGGTCTCACGGGCAATCTCAGCCAGCCCCATACCGCCGATTCGAGAGCTTGTGCCAGTGAAGTATCTGTTTATAACATCGCGGTTCAGCCCGATTGCCTCGAACAACTGGGCGTTGCGATAGCTTCTAAGCGTCGATATTCCCATCTTGCTCATTACCTTCAGAATGCCTTTTTTGACCGCGGCAATGTAGTTATCCGCTATCTGTGTCGGCTCCATTTTTGCCGGCAGGCGCTCCTGCCGTTGCAGCTCGAAAAGGGTCTCGAATGCCAGGTAAGGATTAACCGCATTGGCTCCGTATCCGCACAAGAGGCAAAAGTGCATCACCTCTCGCGGCTCGCCGCTTTCAATAATCAGTCCGGCCTCTCCGCGTAACCCCCGATTAAGGAGTCCATGATGAAGGGCCGCTGTCGCCAGCAGTGAAGGTATTGCGACCTTATTCTCCGATATGTCTCGGTCGCTAATGATTACTACTGATGCCCCGTCCCGGATGGCTTTCTCAGCGGTCTCAACAAGCTCGTCGAGGGCTCTTTTGAGACTCTCACCGGCGTCTGCCGCGTTAGCATCGAACACGCTGATGACCGTCGCAACGTTGAAGTCTTCTCTTTTCACACTCCGAAGGCGTTCGATATCTTCGTTAGTGAGTATGGGGTGCGGCAGCTTAAGTTGTCGGCAATGTTCGGGGCTTTCTTCGAGGAAATTTCGTTTCTTGCCAATGAACGACATTAAACTCATCACAAGCCCTTCTCGTAGCGGGTCAATCGCCGGGTTGGTTACCTGTGCAAAGAGCTGTTTGAAGTAGTTGAAAAGCAGTTTCGGCCTTTCGGAAAGCACCGCAAGGGGCGTATCGTTACCCATTGAACCCACCGGCTCCTGGCTGTTAACCGCCATCGGCGTCAGAATCATCTTCAGCTCTTCGCTCGTATAGCCGAACGCCTGCATCTTCTGTGTCATCGTCTCCGGCTCGCTGCTGATTAACTTGGGCGAGTCGAACAATCCTCGAAGCTCTATTCTGTTTTCCTCCAGCCAGCGGCGGTAAGGTCTGCGGCGGGCGATTTTGCTCTTTATTTCGGTGTCGGTGATAATGCGTCCCTCGACCGTATCCACGAGGAACATATTGCCCGGTTGAAGTCGCCCTTTACGGCTGACCTTTTCCGGCGGAAACTCAACAACACCGGCTTCGCTTGCTATCACCGCCAGACCGTCCGTCGTGACAAGGTATCTGCAGGGGCGAAGCCCGTTGCGGTCGAGCATTCCCCCTATGAGCCGACCATCGGTAAAGACAATCGCAGCAGGGCCGTCCCACGGCTCCATTATCGCAGAGTGATATTCGTAAAATGCCCGCTTGTCGGTGCTGATATAATACTTCGGCCCAAATGCCTCTGGTATCATCATCATCATTGCATGCGGCATACTGCGACCGGCCTGTACCAGTAGTTCCAGTGCCGAATCGAAACACCCTGAATCACTCATATCCGGTGCAAGTATAGGAAACAGGTCGCCGATGTTATCGCCGAAAACTGGACTTGCCATTATCGTTTCCCGTGCGCGCATATAGTTGCGGTTGCCGCTGAGGGTATTGATTTCACCGTTGTGTGCTATGCAGTGAAATGGCTGAGCCAGGCGCCAGTTCGGAAAGGTATTTGTGCTGTAACGCTGATGAACGATTGCCAGCGCGCTTTTTACACGCTTGTCGGCCAGGTCAGGGTAATATTCGAACAACTGTCGTGCCAGGAACATACCCTTGTAACAAATTGTTCTGCACGACAGGGATGTCACATAGAAATCTTCACTTTCTTCACCGAACTTTTCCCGCACGAGCCGTTCGGCCCGTTTACGCGCCATATATAGTTTGCGTTCGGGTAGCTTATCCCGCGGCCCTGCCCCATCGACAAATATCTGTTTTATCGACGGCTCAGCGGTAAGTGCGATTTGACCGAGGCAGTCATTCGATGTCGGAACGTCCCGCCAGCATATTACACGCATACCGTAGTAGCCGATTGCAGCTTCGAGAATATCGTCACACTGTTCTCGCAGTTCGGTATTTTTCGGGCCGAATACCATTCCTGCAGCGTATTGCCCCGGTTCGGGCAGGGCAAAACCAATTTGCGCACACTCAGCCGAGAAAAACTCGTGGGGAATCTGAAATAAAATACCTGCACCGTCACCGGTCTTTTCGTCTGCACCGGCCGCACCGCGATGATGTAGGTTGAGCAGTATCTCTTTGCCGTATTCGATTATCGAATGGTCTTTCGAACCGGTGATATTAACGACCGCTCCGATACCACAGGCATCGTGTTCCTGCCGGACTTCGTAAAGCCCCTGGTCTTTTAGTCTCATCTTGTCCATAATAGTCGTTTGGTTATTGTGCCAATACCTGTCAGGATTGAGATTTCCTTCATTATACGCCCCAAACGGCCTTAGTCTCGCAATAATCAGTTAATATCATTCATAAGCTCCACTGATGATGTCTACAGTATGTCTAATATCTCTTTTGAGCCGAATTCTCTCCCGGTGTTTTATTACCGCATTTTATTATTCTGGGAAAGGAACAACCCGTCGGCATTTATGGGGTAAGACCTGCTTCGCTTTGCCGACCTCGGATCGGCGACGGCGAGCAGGCCTCACCCGCAACCCAATGCCCACTGCACGACCGCTCGTGCAGCGTTATCCTATGTATGTGTTCGCACTTCAAGAAGTGCGTTTTCTCACATATTAACAGTCGTAGTAGAGGTTAAACTCATACGGATGTGGCCGCAGCGCTAGTTCATTCAGTTCCTTCTCTCGCTTCCACTTAATCCATGTTTCAATGACGTCTTCGGTGAACACATCGCCTGCCAGGAGGAATTTATAGTCCTTCTCGAGTGCATCAATCGCCTCTGCCAGTGAGCCGGGCGTCTTAGGATATTTCGCCAGTTCCTCCGGCGTCATTTCGTAGATGTCTCTGTCCAACGGTTCGCCCGGGTCAATCTTGTTTTGAATTCCATCGATTGCCGCCATAAGCATCGCCGTCCACGCTAAATAGCCGTTCGCTGTTGGGTCCGGGCAGCGAAACTCCAGCCGCTTTGCCTTGGGGTTGGTTGAATACATCGGTATCCGCACGCCCGCCGAACGGTTTCTTGCGCTCATCACCAGATTTACCGGCGCTTCAAAGCCCGGCACAAGCCGGCGATAAGAGTTCGTCGTGGGTGCGGCAAATGCAAGAATCGCCGGTGCGTGCTTCAATAAACCGCCGCAGGAATACAATCCGATTTCGCTCAAGCCCGCATAACCCTTGTCGGCAAACAGGGGCTTGCCGCCTTTCCACAGCGAGAAGTGTGTGTGCATTCCGCTGCCGTTGTCCTGAAAAACCGGTTTGGGCATAAACGTCACCGTCTTGGCATTTCTCTTGGCGACGTTTTTTATGATGTACTTGTACCACATGAACTGGTCGCCCATCTTAACCAGTTCATCAAACTTCATATCAATTTCTGCCTGGCCTGCCGTGGCAACCTCGTGGTGATGTGCCTCCACGATTATTCCGACCTTGTTCATTTCGTAAACCATTTCACCACGCAGGTCATGGTATGTATCTGTCGGGCTTACCGGGAAGTAACCGCCCTTGAAGCTCGGCTTGTATCCGAGATTGGGTTCCTCGAATCTCGCCGTATTCCACGACCCTTCGACGGAATCTATCATATACATCCCCGTGTGTTGATTTTGCTCGTAACGGACCTCGTCGAAGATGAAAAACTCCGGCTCCGGACCGATAAAGCAGGTATCTGCTATGCCTGTTTTCTTTAAGTACTCCGCACCTTTCCTGGCGATGTGCCGCGGGTCTCGTGTGTATTCCTTCTTGGTCACCGGGTCGACAACGTCGGCGATTATACTGACCGTCGGCTCCTTGAAAAATGGGTCTATTACCGTGGTGTTTGGGTCAGGCACCGCAAGCATATCCGAGACGTGAATTCCCTGCCAGCCGCGAATCGATGAGCCGTCGAAGCCGACGCCGTCGGTAAAAGTGCTCTCATCCCAGGTCTCGGTTGGGAACGAGCAGTGCTGCCAAGCGCCAAGAAGGTCGGTAAACTTCAGGTCGACCATTCTGGCGTGGTTCTTCTTTGCAAACTCAAAAAATTCTTTTGGACTCATTCATTCACCTCATTATAAAATTGGGTTGCTAATTATTGTTCTTTATCCAATGGCCTTGTTGCCTCTTTCTCCTGTGCGGATGCGAATGCATTCGACCAGGTCGAGCATGAATATTTTGCCATCACCTATCTGTCCAGTTTTTGCCCCTTCGATTATCGCTTTTATTGTCGGTTCCACAAAGTTTTCATTCACGGCTATCTCCAGCCGAACTTTCTTGAGCAGATTAACTTCGAATTTAATACCCCTGTAGCTTTCGCTGTATCCCTGTTGCTCACCGCAGCCCAGCGCGTTTGTTACTGATAGTTTATAAACTTCCGCCTTGTATAGTGATTTCTTTACGTCCTGCAGCTTATGCGGCTGAATGTATGCTACTATGAGTTTCATTTATTTACTCCTGTTCCCGGCCGTTCTTCATATGGTGCTGAATATCTGAAATCCGCCGTATGCTTCCATTCCGTGTTCACCGATATCCAATCCGCGAAGCTCCTCATCTCTGCTTACTCTAAGCCCGACCGTGAGGTCTATCAACTTGAAAATAATGCCCATACTGACCACAATAAAGACCACTGCGCTTATGCTGCCGACCATCTGGATACCCAGTTGCATCGGGTTTCCGCTGTACACAAATCCGTTATTCGCCAATCCCAGGGCTTCTTTGCCGAAGACACCTATGCTCAAGGTTCCCCATATTCCGCATATTCCATGCACTGGAAACGCGCCGACCGGGTCGTCAATCTGGAGCTTATCGAGTATCTCAACTCCTCTGACTACAAGATACCCTGCCACGGCTCCGATTACCATCGCCGCCCACGGCTCTACAAAGGCACATGGTGCCGTTACTGCTACAAGACCTGCCAAGGTCCCGTTCATTGTCATGGATAAGTCCGGCTTGCCGAATCTCTTCCATACGGTCAGCATCGCTGCAATACCGCCTATACAAGCCGCTAAATTCGTATTGATAGCGACTCTGCCGATAAGTGCGCCGTCACCAACGCTCAGGGTCGAACCTGCGTTGAAACCGAACCATCCGAACCAAAGGATGAATACACCCAGCGATGCCAGCGGGATATTATGACCCGCCAGAACATTTGCTTTTCCATCAGGGGCGTATTTACCTTCTCTTGGTCCTAACATCTTTGTGCCCACCAGGGCTGCAACTCCACCTACGGTATGGACTACCGTTGAGCCGGCAAAGTCGGTAAAACCCATCTTGCTCAGCCAGCCGCCTCCCCATATCCAGTGGCCGACAATCGGGTATATCAAAGCCGATATTAGAAACGAATATATCAGGTAGGCCGGAAATCTCATTCGCTCAGCCATACCACCTGCGACTATTGTTGCCGCGGCTCCACAGAAGGCCGCCTGGAATAGCCAGAAAGCGTAAAGCGGAATACCATTAGAAAGCGGCTCAAGACCCAGTAGGCACCACCCGGTCGTTCCGCAGAACGCGTTGCCCGCGCCGAACATCAACGCATAACCGACCAGAAAGAATCCGGCCGAAGCCATGCAAAAGTCAAGAAAATTTTTGGTAAGGATGTTGCAGGTGTTTTTGGCCCTTATGAAACCAGCCTCGACCATCCCAAAGCCGGGTTGCATAAAGAATACCAAAAATGCACCCAATAGCACCCAGACAGTATCCAAGCCCTGCGTGATATCGCTTAGAGCGATTCCGCCGTCTTCCGCTGAACTGCTGCCGCACATACAAACCGCAATAACAATACCCGGCAATGCGGCTTTGCGGAACAGACCATTTCTGCCTTTTCCCTTCACTTTCTGCGTCTCCTTATATGTCCTGATATGTCCTGTCAACTTTCTGGCATCCAGTCCAGCGTCCATCTTTCGCTGCGACATGATAGAAATCCTTCTATTAAGAACAGATAGCAACCTCTGTGCCAAAGCCCAAATCTCGTATTATATCAAGTGCTAAGCTCTTGCTTATAATAGTGTTACGTCTTGAAGAGAGCGGGTTTTTCTAATGCGAGCAGGTTACATATTCGTAGATTTTCTTAGGAATACCTACATAGTTGTAGAATTCGTATGGCATCTCGCTTAAAGCAGGACCCCGCCGAATACTGGCGGGGTCCTAACCGATGCCCTGTTGAGGGCACAGAAAGTGAGGGCTATTATCAGCAAGTCTGGTTTTAGCCAATTGCCTCTTTGCCCCGTTCGCCGGTTCGTATCCGGATACACTCGGGCAGGTCGATTACGAATATCTTACCGTCACCTATCTGGTCTGTTCTGGCACCACTAATGATCGCGTCTATTGTTTTCTGGATGAAGTCCTCGTTAACAGCTATTTCCAGCCGGACCTTCTTCAGAAGATTGAACTCAAACTTAATGCCGCGATAGCTCTCGCTATATCCCTGTTGTACACCACAACCAAGTGCGTTTGTTACCGAAACTTTGTAGACCTCTTTCTCATAAAGTGCCCTTTTCACATCTTGCAGCTTATGCGGCTGAATATAAGCAATTATCAGTTTCATCTTTATCTTCTCCGGTCACAAAAACAGACAGTTAAGTTGTCGTGAAAATTTGGAAGCCCGAATATGCCTCCATACCATGCTCTCCGATATCGAGACCTTTAAGCTCCTCTTCCGCAGAGACGCGCAGCCACATAGTCTTGTGGATGGCACCGAACAGGAGTAGTCCAAGTCCGAATGCCCATACAAAAGCCGTACCAGCACCAAGCATTTGTACTCCGAGTTGACGCAAGCCGCCGCCGTAGAACAATCCGCTTTCCAAATTGAACAGGCCTGCTGAGAGCGTTCCCCAGGCCCCACAAACACCATGAACACTCACGGCGCCAACCGGGTCGTCAACATGCAGAACGTTGTCAATGAACAATACACTAAGTACGACTAAGACGCCGGCGATGGAACCTATAATAATGGCTGCTATCGGCGACACACCATCGCAGGGGCAAGTAATAGCGACCAGACCCGCTAATGCACCGTTCAATGCCATAGATGCATCCGGCTTTTTCACTATTAACCATGAGGTAAACATAGCCATAATCGCACCGGCTGCCGCAGCAAGGTTAGTGGTAACCGCAATGTAGCCGATTAATCCCTCGCCGGTAGTAGTACTTCCAGGGTTGAATCCGAACCAGCCGAACCACAGTATAAATACACCGAGCGCAGCCAGAGGGATATTATGGCCTGTAATCGCATGTGCCTTGCCGTCGGGACCATATTTACCGATACGCGGGCCAAGCACGACCGCTCCCGCTAAAGCCAGCCAGCCGCCGATAGAGTGTACGACTGACGAGCCGGCAAAGTCGAGAAAGCCCAGGTTCTCAAGCCAGCCGCCGCCATCTAACAGGCCGCCCCACGCCCACGAGCCGAATATCGGATATATCACCAGCGATATGAAAAAGCTGTAAATTAAGATATCCGACAAACTTGGTACGTTCGGCCATGGCACCGGAGACAATGGTCGCAGCGGTGGCACAGAAGACCGTTTGGAATATAAGAAATGTCCAGTTCCAATCACCGCCCGGCTCTGTACTGGATAACAAGAAATGCGTTGTACCAAACAGGCCGTTAGTAGCGCCGAACATAAGCCCGAAACCGACCAGAAAGAATGCTATCGAGCCGATGGAGAAGTCCATCAGGTTCTTCATAAGGATGTTGACGGCATTTTTCGCTCTGGTAAAACCGCACTCGACCATTGCGAAACCTGGTTGCATGAAGAACACCAGAAACGCCGCAACGCATGTCCACACAATATTTATATTCAATTGTAGCTGTTCGTTTACGCTTGCGCGGTTAATTCTACTTCTGTTCCGTCCATTTCCTCGGCGAAAGCCGCTGAACTTAAACCCGCTAATACGAGGAGTCCGAAGCCGACCAGAAGAATTCTTATTTTTTTATCCATAGCGAGTGCTCCTAATATTTAGAACTCGGTTGAGACGCCAATGCCGAAAAAAAAGTAGTCACTTTCTGTTCTGTAAGCATCCGAGTTGCGAATGGCGCTATCCAGCAGCGTTACGTAGTTCAAGCTTGGCGAAATCGTCCATCCGTTTATCGCGAACGGGAAAGCAACTGACATTGTGAGGTCATTGGCTTTGCATGAGTCGACACCCCAGTAGTAATTGTTATAGTTACTATTGCCCCAGCCGAAACTGGCTGCGATTTCCATACCGGCCGGTGTGTCCGGAGCAAGTTCGCATATTTTCTCAAAGCTGTGACCGATTGCAAAAGATGCGTATGTGCCGTCCGCCTCATCCACGTCGTGATAGACGGTTATTGATGGAATGAGAGGCAAATCGAAATTGAGTCCCCAGTAAAGCTCTGTTGTGTCAGAAAATTCGGTGTTCGGAAAATCGTAGTATATTACACCGACGGAAAACCCCACTCCTTCAATACCCGGAATATCTGCGGAGTAATCCAGCGAGTAGTCCACTTCCGTGAAGTCTCCCGCGTTGTCGGTATAGTTGGTTGTTTCGAGGCTGCCCCATATTCCGGCCGTCAGACCGCCGTAAGAGGCGGTAATACCCGGTTGGAATACGGGGTCGTCATCGAGGTCCTGTCCTCGCCAGATATACTTGCCGTAGTAATCTGCCGAAAGCCCGAATTTGATGTTCTCTTGAGCGAAAATTATCTCCGGAGCAACTGTAAGTGCGATGATTGTTGAAACCAGACAGCCAAACCTTCCTAAGCTCACTTTTTCCCCCTTTCAATAAACGCGACAACAGAAATTGTCATGCCGATAGGCCAGCCTACTTTTGGAGAAAATATAATAGCAATATCCGTGCCAGAAGAAGTATGGATAAGTTGTGAGACGTATAAATGTTTGCTATTAAGGAACTTATGGTGTTAATTGCCGGAAGGGCACTAAATAGCAAAGCGACATAAATGTAGTAGTATTGATGCATATCTACAAATATGTTGATAAAAGAGCGGTCAGGAAAGAAGCTTCGGGTATATGGCGTATTTCTTAATCTTGTATCCGAGAATACGTTCGGTAATGCCGAGTTCCTTAGCGGCATTTCTCTGCCGGCCACCGGATTTCTTAAGCGCGTCAATTATCAGCTCACGTTCCTTGTTGGCGATTATCTCAGGCAGCGATTGTCCCGCCACTCGCTCGGTCTTTCCTATCATTTGAAGCGATGGCGGCAAATGCTCCGAGCGTATTACCTCGCCATCACACAAAAGAACCGCTCGCTCGATACAGTTTTCCAGCTCCCTGATATTGCCGGGCCAGTGATAGCTTGTCAGCATCTCGATGGCGGGTGTCGAGATGCGGGTGATGTGCTTGTTGTTTTCCGATGATGATTTATCGAGGAAAAAGTCGGCAAGCTGCATTATGTCATCCTTGCGTTCGCGAAGGGGCGGAAGATAAATCGGGAAAACGTTAATCCGATAGTAAAGGTCCTCACGAAAAACGCCGTCTTTTATCTGGTCCTCGAGATTCTTATTCGTAGCGACGATTATCCGAACGTTTGTCTTTATTGTCTCTGTGCCGCCCAGCCGTTCGAACTCCTTGAACTGAATCACTCGCAATACCTTAACCTGCAGGTTAACGGGAAAGTCGCCGATTTCGTCGAGGAATATCGTGCCGCCGTGCGCTCTTTCGAATCTGCCGATTTTGCGTTCTGTCGCGCCTGTGAATGCGCCTTTATCGTGACCGAACAGCTCGCTTTCCAGCAAGGTTTCCGGCAGGGCGGTGCAGTTGACTTTGATGAAGGGTTTGCCGGCTCTTGGGCTGTTGTAGTGAATTGCGTGTGCGACGAGGTCTTTGCCCGTGCCGCTTTCGCCGCGTATAAGCACCGTGGCGTTGCTGTCTGCAACCTGCTCAATAAGCCGGTATACTCCCTGCATCGCGTTGCTGCTGCCGACCATATTATGAACGTTGAACCGCTTCTTCAATTCCTGGCGAAGCCGAACGTTTTCATCGCGAAGCTGCTTTTGCTGGCTTTCGATGAGTTTGTTCAGCTTAACCGCCTGGGCAATCATCGTTGAGATAATATTCAGAAGGTGAATATGCTCCTCGAAGTCGTTTGTTTTATCTGTCTGCCTGTCAACACTCAGTGCGCCGATAGTCTCGCCCTCGAGCTTGATAGGGACGCAGAAAAAAGTGATGGGTTTGCCCCCGCCATGTTTTCTTGCCCCGGTCTTGTCAAGGAAGCGAGCGTCTTTAGAGATATCGGGCACGATTATTTCTTTGCCGGTCTGGACCACGGTACCCGTTATACCCTCTCCCATCCTGTATGTTCCCATCTTCTGTGATTTTTCGCTGAGACCATGGGCTATCTCGATATTCACGGTTTCCGTGTCAGGATTCAGCAGGGTAATTGTTCCCCGTCTCAGTTTTAGATGTGTGTCGAGCGACTTCAGAATTGAACTAAGCGTCTGCTGCAGGTCAAGCGACTCTGCAAGCCCTCTTGCTATGTCGCTTAACAACTGAACTTCTTTTGCCGGTTTTGCGCCCATATTTTTAACTCTCGGAATCGCCGCCGTATGATAACGAAATTGTAAGCCAAGTGCAATAAGCTACAATTTTGTATTATCATAGCTGGGATTCGTAGTCGCTTCGAATGGCGTTTATTGCATCAAAAATCGTATGTAAGCTGCAGAAGGAGGATATTATTGTCCGGTATGGGGCTGCCGTTTTTGCCATTCTCATGACGATAGCCGGCGTTCAGTTGCCAGCCATCCTGTGCAAATACGGTAATGTCGATTACAGCACGCTCCAGTGTGGGCTGAGGCGACGATGACAGATTGTGTGTCTGTTTGTCGTATTGCAGCCCCAGGATGATATCGTTGGTGAGGTAGTGTTCCAGCCGGACAAACAGGTCCTTTGAGTCAGTGCCCATATAGTGTCCGATTATCCTGCCTCTATAGGTATAGCCGGCCTGATAGACGTGGTGGTTGTAGAAGACATTCGGTTTGCCGGGGATGTGGTTATTCGCGTATTCAATGGTCAGGTCGGTTCTTCCCGTCCTGCCGATATCAAATATCTTCGCCCCGAAAAGCTTACCGAAGTTAGTCGGTAGTCCGCCCGCTTCATCTTCGCCGATGAAGTCGCCATATAGCTTGACGGATTTGGCGGGCATCAGCCAGTCGATGGGCAGCAGCACCGACGCGTCGAAGCCGGCCAACTGGTCATTGTCGAGCTTGCCCGGTCGGTTCTCTTTTGTCGCTAAAAAGATGTTCCAGTAATCGCGTAAGCCGAGGCCGCCTCTTCCGGCGCCGCCGAAGATAATAGCTCGCGATAAACCCAGCTCCACCGCAGGATGCGGTTTGAAGCTTAAACGCAATCCCGTCAGCTTCGGCTCAGGGACAGGCCTGTCTTTTTCCAACTGCGTGAGAAACCATACCGCTTTGAATGGTCCCAGCAAGCTGAATATCCAGGGAAGCCGGATTGGACCGGGCGTAGATAACTTGACCATTTTGAATGGCTCGGCGTTATTGCTCATTAGCAGTGAGCCGTAATAGCCCGGCCCCCACCACAACGAGTCCTTGCCGACCTCGATTTCCCATTTGCCCATTGCAAGCTTGCCGTATGCTTCAATCAGTTTCACATCTCGGCTGCCTTGCTCAGAGGACCAGGGATATTCGGGGTGCAGGTAAAACGCCGTGACGTCGAACAATCTTGCTCTCGACGCAAAGCCGGCACGTGTGTTGGAATATTTATCAAACTGGTCTCCTCGAATGTTCTCAATATCGGGTTTTGAGCGTGCATATACATATTTTACATAAGGGTCTTCGACGGGCTTGACGAAATCCTGCATCGGCTGGCCTTCAATTGCACCTGTCGCTGCGAGTTCGGACGCAAACTCTTGTTTGAGTCGTTCGAGAATGACTGAGGTTACCTCATTTTGTTGGTTGAGCCGCTGATATTTTTCGTCTGCCTCTGCAATCATTCTTGCCATCTCGAATCGCGAAACCGGCCTGGTTGTAAGCATCGAGCTGTCGATAAGCCCCTGGCCCGCGAGCTTGTCGATGGCATCATAACTCCAGTGGTCGAGAGGGACATTTGTTGAGACAAAGGACAGGCATGGCAAAGCCAGAAGTATTAACAATACTGAGAGAATTTTCTGCATAACCCTCAGCTTCTCGGATATAAATAAAAACAGTCGCCGCTGGCCTGATTATAGCCAACCGAATACATTGGTCAACACAAAGCCCACAGCCCCATTGGTTTGATGGTAGAAGTACTAATGGAGAGTTTATCGGCCGGTCCTATAAAAAGGGTAAAGTCTTTATAAATGATTTGTCGAAAAACCAGTAAGAAACTCGCCTGTTTCCTGGGGGGCGGCTGGAGGCGTGCTGCAATCGACGGAACTGTCCAGCCCTGCTAAAGGGGAATAGGTGGGCAGGTAATTTTGGGGGTAGTTGTGTGGGTGGCTCTGTTGTCGTGCGGCAGTTGCGGGGCGCCGTTTTTAGTTGAATTGCCCTGTGTCCTTTCTGGAAGAGTCCTGGGTGTTTTTGGCTGGCAGCCGCTGCGATAAACAATTGGGCGGCACAATAGACAGTGGTTACTTTTTGAGGAAACTGCCCCGTTGGATATTAAGCGCAGCCGACAGGGACGGAGTATGCCTTGATGTACGCATGAATTCACAACAAATGTTGGTGTATTCTGCAATGCACAAATGTCAAAAACCTTCAAAAATCTGTTGACTGATTCTTGTGCCGGATTATATTGTATTTTGTTGGTCTCTGACCCTCGCAACAGGGATGGTTGGAGGACCGGGCAAGTTGAGTCGGTGTTGCCCGCTGGTTGTAAGCCAGTGCGGATTTTACGAGTGGCATCTGACAGCTTGGTCAATGGCGTGGTTACTGCAAAGGAGTGTGACAGATGAGGGGTAAAATATCCGCAGGGATGCTGGGTTGTCCCGCTCGTCAGAGAATAACGCATTGCGTCCTTCGCCCGGCAATCAGTCAAATCTCTATAATAGTAATCGGAGTGATAGCAGTATTCCTGTTAGGCGGTGCATCAGCAGCACAGACAGTTCCTTCCACTGATATAACCGCTATTGAGAAAATGGGCATCGACCCAAACACGCTGTCCCCTCAGCAAATCAGAACTATACTCTCGAGCCGGTCGCCGGGATTGTATAGTACCGAGACCCCGGATATCAATGACGTTAAAACCGTTAAACTCGAATCCGCAAAGCAGGAAGTGTCGAATGTGGAACGGCTAATATCTGGTGAGTTGCCCGGAGAGGTGCCGGAAAATCTGACACAGTTTGGTTATGACGTATTTCGCGCACCGGCGTCTACTTTTGCCCCGGTTACGAATGTCCCCGTAGGGCCGGACTATGTCGTAGGTCCTGGCGATAGTTTTACCATAACGCTTTGGGGAAGAATTAATGCTCAATATACCGTAATAGTCGACCGGGACGGCGGAATCGTCCTACCTGAGATTGGCGTGCTGAATGTTTCCGGTATGACATTAGCGAAGGTTAGGGACTATCTGGAGGACCAGCTTTCTCGTAAGCAAACCGATTTTAGAATGGCAGTAACTATGGGCCGGCTCCGATCGATAAGAGTGTATGTAGTGGGTGAAGCGGAAATGCCCGGCAGTTATACCGTCAGTTCTCTGTCCACGGTGATAAATGCACTTTTTGCGGCGGGTGGGCCTTCGAAAAACGGCTCACTGCGAAATATTCGGCTGTCTCGGAGTAACCAGCAGGCAATACACGTGGACCTTTATGATTTTCTGCTCGGTGGCGACAAGAGCGGTGATGTTCGGCTGCAGGACGGTGACACGATATTTATTCCGCTCATCGGGCCGGTTGTGGGGGTCAGTGGCAACGTAAAAAGACCCGCTATATATGAGATGGCGAGAGAAATGACGCTGCGGGAAGTGCTTGGTATGGCAGGCGGTGTCAACTATGCCGGCTGGCTGCGGCAAATTCAGGTGGAGAGGGTGGAAAATCATCAAAAACGCATTGTGGTTGATTTTAATGTTGCTCCCTCGACTTTGCTCGAGACGGGCGAGCCGGAGAGTGTTGCAAGCCAACCCGCAACCGAGACCATTATTCAGGACGGCGACCTGATAAGAGTGTTTGGTGTGTCGCGCTTGGAATACGGCAAACGAAGCGCATCCGTAGGTGGTGAGGTTTATCGACCCGGTGAGTACCGATTTGTTCCCGGGATGAGATTGAGCGAGTTGCTCGATGCTGCCGGCGGACCTCGAAAGAACGCCTACCTTAAAAACGCGGAACTTACCCGCAAGCACATCAGTCAGACAGGTATGCAGACTGAGAAACTCGATCTTGACCTCGAAAAAGTTCTCGCAAAAGACCCGGTCGAAGATATTGAACTACAGGATTATGACCATTTAATTGTTCGGTCAATACCGGAGCTTGAGTTTGACCGCAATGCCATCATTTCCGGCGAGGTTCGCTTCCCCGGCGTATATCCAATAAGCAGAGGGGAGACATTAAGCTCACTTATCGAACGTGCCGGCGGCTATACTCCAGGAGCATATCTGCCCGGAGCAGTATTTACCCGTGAAAGTGCCAAAGTTGTTCAGCGGCAGCGAATGGATGAACTTATCGACCAGATTGAAGAGTCTATTTTGACCAGCACGGACCGGGCGATAAGCGGTGCGCTGGATGAAGAAACTGTGCAGACCCAGGAGTTGTCTCTCAAGGCAAAAAGGGAGCTGCTGGGTAAACTACGTGCCGCCAGAATTGATGGTCGTGTTGTTGTTAAGCTCGTCCCGCTCGAGCAGTTGAAGGGCTCGTTTTATGACGTTGAGCTGGAGAAGGGTGACAGGTTGTTTATCCCTGAAACACCGGGTGTTATCAACGTCGTGGGAGAGGTATTCAATCCGACGGCCTTGTTATACCAGAAAGGCAGAACCGTTGCTTACTACTTGCGAAGGGTCGGAGGCCCGACTAACGACGCAGACAAAAAACAGATTAGCGTCATAAAAGCGGATGGCTCAGTTGTCAGTATCGCACAGAAAGACCCGGGCAGTGCCTACTGGGATGACCAGTCGCATCAATGGCACTTCGGCGGATTTATGAATATCCGGCTCAATCCCGGCGATACAATTCTCGTGCCGAGAAAAATCGACAAGTTCTTCTGGCTCAAAACCACAAAAGATTTGACCCAGATTTTGTTCCAGGCAGCTTTGGCCACAGGTGTAATATTGGCTTTATAACCGGTTTAGGAAACTTTTGTCATGGATGATACCTCACGCCCAGGCAGTAGCGTTGACAAGACGACTGTGGGCATAACTGGAAGTAATAGTGGCTCATCGCCCCGGCAAAATGCCGACGACGAAATAAATCTCGCTGATTACCTTCACGTCATCTCAAAGCACAGGAGAATGATTTTCTGGATTTGCACTATCGCCGTCATAACAACGGCGATTATAAGTCTCCTCTTGCCCAAAAGCTACGCCGCCACTGCCTCGGTTGTGCCTCCGATTAACGTTCTGCAAAAAGAATCCAGCCTTGCCGGTAGTCTGGGCGGGGTAGGCAGCGATTTACTGCGAAAGGCAATGGACGTTAGCAGCATCACCGATATGTACGTTGGTATCCTGCGCAGCAGAAGTGTCGCCGATGCTCTTATCGAAAGGTTTGATCTGGCGACAGTTTACAGGGTCAAAGGTAGTGTTTCTCGTATCAGGCAGATATTGAGTAACAGGACATCAATTAGGGTCGGCGACGAAGGCATTGTTAAGGTTACGGTCGAGGATAGAGACCCCTGCCGAGCGGCGGTCTTGGCAAACGCATACGTCGAAGAATTGGACAGGCAAAACAAGCGACTATTCGTCGGCCAGGCAGCCAGCAAGAAGTTTTTCCTTGAGAATCGCCTCAAAGAGATTGAGCAGGAACTTAGCCAAATTGACAATCTGCTGAGTAGGGATGCCAAAATCAAGGAAATGCTCTTTGAGCTGCTCACACGGGAATACGAGATTGCGAAAATTGAGGAAGCCAAGAGCATGCCGACGATTCAGGTCCTCGACAAGGCCATTGCTCCTGAACATAAGTTCAAACCAAAAAGAAAACGGATGGTTTTGTTTGCTGGTATGGCGGGTCTGTTTATCTCGGTTCTTGTGGTGTTTGTCCGTGAGCATTTAACGCCTTTGGATGGGATACGAAGTTGATGTACCTTAGCCCGATTTCCTTTCGTTTATCACTAATCTTTACTGTCTGACAAGTTTTGGCTGGTGATAGCGGTGCAACAGAATCGATGGTTGCAGTTGTCCTCGATGGCGCAACCGACGGGGACGGAGTCTTAAAAGATTAACTAAGGGTAATCAATAATGATGGCGGTGCTGTAAGGATAGAATTGCGAACGCATCTTGTAATCCCCCAAAAAACCTGTTTTCGCACTGATAACGCGGTTTTTGGCAGATTATGGAATGGCTTGTAGATAACACTTTGGAAGGTGCGGGTGGGCTAATGGATAGTATGAAAAATATAAAAGTAGTCATTTTGTGCGGCGGTAAAGGCACGAGGATGAAGGAAGAAACGGAGTACCGACCGAAGCCACTTGTTGAAATTGGCGGCAAGCCTGTTATTTGGCATATAATGAAGATTTATGCTCACTATGGTTTTAAGCAATTTATTCTCTGCCTTGGATATAAAGGGAATATGATCAAGGAGTATTTCAGGAATTATGCTGCTTTGAACAACGATTTTACTATCCAATTAAAGAACCACAATGATATTCAGTTCCACAGCAACCATGAAGAAGCTGATTGGCAGGTTACTCTTGTGGATACAGGCGAAGAAGCACAGACCGGGGCTCGAATAAAAAGGGTTGGAAAATATATCAACAGTGACCTGTTTATGGTTACCTACGGAGATGGTGTAGCCAACATAAACATTCAGGAACTGCTTAAGTTCCACAAACAACATAATAAAACAGGAACAATAACGGCGGTACATCCTCCTTCCAGATTCGGTGACCTGGTACTGAAGGACGGCCGGGTAATTGAGTTTAATGAAAAGCCACAGGCAAGGGAAGGATTAATAAGCGGCGGGTTTTTTGTGTTTAATAAAGTTTTTTTGGATTATTTAAAAGATGACGATAGCTGCTTTTTAGAGAAAAAGCCTTTAGAGCAATTGACTTCCGAAGGGAATCTGATGTGCTATGTTCATACCGGCTTTTGGCAATGCGTAGATACTTACAGGGAATTGGAATTATTAAACAAGCTTTGGATACTTCCTGAGCCGCCATGGAAGGTTTGGTAGATATGCGAAGCACTTTCTGGAAAAACAAAAAAGTACTCATTACAGGTTACGAAGGGTTTTTAGGTTCGAATCTTACGAGAACCCTGTTGGATTATGGCGCGAAAATATACGGCTTGGATATTCTAACACATAGAAAATATACAATTTTATCCCAAAAGGAATTCAATAGGGTCAATGTAATCAGAGGAAATGTTGAGAACCTCCCGCTTTTGTCTAAAATCGTCAAAGAAAAAAAAATAGAGTTTATTTTTCATTTGGCGGCAAGGGCAATTGTAGGTGATTGTTTGCGGAAACCAGTGAGAGCTTTTTCCACCAATATCAAAGGAACATGGAATATCCTTGAAGTAGCAAGGAACTGCGGCAGCCAGATAAAATCTGTAATAGTTGCATCGAGTGACAAGGCTTATGGAAGTCACGCTAAGCTGCCATATACAGAAGATACGCCGGCATCGGGTTCGCATCCGTATGATGTTTCAAAAAGCTGTGCTGATTTGATAGCACGCACTTATTATCATACTTATAAATTGCCGGTAGCAGTTACCCGATGCGGCAATATTTATGGTCCTGGCGATTTTAATTTTTCTAGAATTGTGCCTGATGTGATAAGGTCAGCCATAAATAATAGAACCCTGATTATCCGCAGCGACGGCAAGTTTACTCGCGATTATATCTATGTCGATGATGTCGTTTCCGGGTATCTTGGCATTGCAGAAAAAATGCAAAGTTTGAATTTGTCTGGCGAGGCATTTAACTTCAGCAATGAAAAACCGATTTCGGTTTTGGAACTTGTAAAAACCATATATGAAATTGCGGGGAAAAGACCTGATTATAAAATACTCAACCAGGCCAAATATGAGATAAGACATCAGTATCTACGCTCCTCCAAGGCCAAAAAGATAATTGGGTGGAAACCGCAATATGACCTTCAGCAGGGACTTAAAAAAACCATCGAGTGGTATAAAGCATATTGCAATCACGAAGATATCGAAAGTTGCAATAGACCAGAGTCGTAGTCGTGAAGAATATATTCATAAAAGGGCAAAATAATGAACTGCAGATTTTGTAACAGGCAACTTGGGCATCCATTTGTATCTCTTGGTTCATCACCATTGTCAAACTCTTATCTTACTAGGGAAGAATTGTGCAAAACGGAACTATTTTATCCATTGGAAGTTTATGCATGCGAGAACTGCTTTTTAGTGCAATTGCCGGATTTTGAAAAGCCAGAAGGCATCTTTAGCGATTATGCCTATTTCTCTTCCTATTCAGATATCTGGTTAAAACATGCCATGGATTATGTTGATAAAATGATAAATACTTTTGGCGTTAGTAACAAGTCTTATGTTGTTGAAATTGCCAGCAATGATGGATACTTACTACAATATTTCGTGGAAAAGGGAATTTCTGTATTGGGGATTGAACCTGCTCGTAATGTGGCAGAAGTTGCCATAAGCAAGGGAATTCCTACTGATATTACTTTTTTTAATACAGCTTATGCGAAAAAGATGAAAAAAACGGGGAGGTGTGCAGACCTAATAGTAGCCAATAATGTATTAGCTCATAATCCCAATCTTAATGATTTTGTCGAAGGGTTAAAAATAGCATTAAAACGAACCGGAACAATTACTCTGGAATTCCCACATCTGTTGAAACTTATAGAACAGGTCCAGTTTGATACTATTTACCACGAGCATTTTTCATATTTTTCATTCCTGACGGTGGAAAAACTGTTTGCCGCGCATGGGCTTACCCTTTTTAATGTCGAGGAACTCTCTACGCATGGTGGTTCCCTGAGAATTTACGCGAAACACGAGGAAGACGAAACTAAGCCGGTTACTGAAAAAACGCTTTGTCTTAGAAATAGGGAAATTAAAGCTGGTTTCGCTGACATCAATTATTATCTGGCCTTCAGCGAGAAGGTTAAAGCAGTCAAACGAGAAGCTTTAAAGTTCCTGATTCGGGCAAAAGAAGAAAATAAGACTATTGTTGGTTATGGTGCTCCAGCAAAGGGAAATACTTTTTTAAACTATTGTGGTATCCGAACGGATTTTCTGGATTACACAGTCGATAGAAGCCCGCACAAACAAGGTCATTATCTGCCTGGCAGTCGAATACCTATTGTTGCGCCCGATATGATTAGGGAAACCAAACCGGATTATGTTTTCATATTACCGTGGAATATTAAAGAAGAAATTATGGAACAGATGAGTTTCATTAGAGAGTGGGGAGGAAAGTTTGTGATCGCAATTCCCGGGATACAGGTGATATAGGGTGATATTCAAGGAAACAAAACTCAAAGGAGCTTATGTTATAAAGCCGGAGCGTTTAGAGGATGAACGCGGTTTCTTTGCCCGAACTTTTTGTCAGAAGGAGTTTGAAAGGCAGGGTTTAAATCCGCGAATTGTCCAGTGCAGTATCTCCTTTAACAAAAAGAAGGCCACATTACGGGGTATGCATTATCAGGTGGCTCCTTATAAAGAAGCTAAAATTGTCTGTTGTGTTAAAGGGGCGATATACGACGTAATTATCGATCTGCGATCCGATTCTTCTACCTATTGTCAATGGCTCGATGTGGAGTTGAGTGCCGAAAACCGCGAGATGCTCTATGTCCCCGAAGATTTTGCTCATGGCTTTCAGACGCTTGCGGATGATACGGTTGTGTTGTATCAAATATCGGAATTCTATCACCCAGAATCCGCGCATGGGGTTAGATGGGACGATCCGGCGTTCGGAATAAGATGGCCATTGTCTAATTCGGTAATATCTGAAAAAGATATGAATTATAAAAATTTCAGAAGATAAAATATGAAAAAAGTTTTTTTAACAGGTGCCAGTGGTTTTATAGGAAGGCACGCTATCCCATACCTGCTAAAAAGCAATTATGAGGTACATGCTGTTTTTTATCCCAATGACTCCGGTTTGGATGAAGGCGATAATGTATTTTTGCATAAATGTAATCTTTTAAATTCAGAAGAACAAAAACAATTACTTGCTAAAATAAAGCCAACGTACCTGTTACATTTTGCCTGGTACACCACTCATGGGGAATACTGGACATCCTACGAGAACATCCGATGGGTGCAAGCCAGTCTCGGACTCCTGGAGAATTTTGTGGAACAAGGGGGCAAACGTGCTGTATTAGCAGGTACTTGTGCTGAATATGATTGGAATTATGGATACTGTTCTGAGGGAATAACTCCAACCAGACCCCAAACCCTTTATGGTACATGCAAGAATAGTCTTCAGGAAATTTTCTTTCAACTTTCTAAGCAGGCCGGTATAAGTAGTGCTTGGGGAAGGATATTTTTTCTTTATGGTCCCTACGAAGCAAAAAGTCGTCTGGTTCCTTCCATTGTAACTTCACTCTTGCAAGGTCAACCAGTCCGTTGTACGGATGGAAACCAGATTAGAGACTTTCTTCATGTAGAAGATGTAGCTTCATCTTTTGTCATTTTGCTGGAAAGTGATGTACAAGGGCCTATAAACATTGCCTCAGGTCAGCCGGTAGCCCTCAAGACCATTATTTATACTATCGCAGATTTATTAGGTAAAAGGCATTTGGTTAAACTTGGTGTTTTACCAGCTCCAGAGGATGAACCACCTTTTCTTGTAGCTGATGTACGTAAGATTACTCAGCAGGTTGGTTGGAAGCATAAGATAAGTCTTGAGGCAGGTTTAAAAAGCACCGTTGAATGGTGGAGGGAGAATTTAGAAAGGAATAATAAGCTATGAAATTAACGATTGATACTACGGCCAAGGTACTGATTCAGGAAGTAGAAGGGAAATCTCGTACAATTAATTTATATTCAAAAGAAGCATTTGAATTGATTTCCCACCAATGGCTTAAGATCGGATGGAACCAAAAATATTCTTACACATTTACTTGGATGGGACGGCCGATCATTCAGCTTCCTGAAGATATGATTCGCGCTCAGGAAGTTATTTTTCGCGTTAAACCGGATGCCATTATTGAAACAGGTGTTGCTCATGGAGGATCGCTGATTTTTTATGCCAGCCTTTGTAAAATCATGGGCAGAGGAAGGGTTATCGGGGTGGATATCGAAATACGTCCACACAACCGCAGAGCCATTGAAGAACATGAGTTGTATCCATATATTACCCTTATCGAGGGGAGTTCCACAGATCCAAAGATCGTTGGCCAAGTGAAAAAACTGATCAAGCAAGATGAGTCGGTTATGATTTTTCTCGACTCAAATCATAGTAAACAGCATGTGCTTGAGGAATTAAAAGCTTATAGCGATTTGATCACGCCAGGATCATACATCGTTGCCACAGATGGCATCATGAAGAACCTTAACGATGTTCCAAGAGGTAATCCGGAATGGAAATTGGATAACCCTGCAGAAGCAGCAATTGAATTTGTGAAAAAGCGTAATGAGTTTGTGTTGGAACAGCCACCGTGGCCGTTTAACGAAAGCCCTTTGACTGAAAATGTTACCCATTGGCCCTCTGCCTGGTTGAAAAGGTTATGAGCCTCCTTAAGAAAAACATCGCTGCCAATTTTAGCGGTAAGGCATGGATTGCCTTGATGTCGTTGGTTTTTGTGCCCCTGTATATCAAGTTTATGGGCATCGAGTCTTATGGACTTGTCGGCATTTTTGTGTCCCTACAAATCCTTGTCGGTTTGCTTGACATGGGCCTTACCACTATCTTGAACCGGGAGTTAGCAAGGCTTTCGGTGGTTCCGAACATGGCTGGAGAGATACGGAACTTTGTCCGCACACTGGAAGTAATTTATTGGGGTATGGCGATCGCTATCGGTATTGCTGTGGTCTGGCTTTCAGGGCCTATTGCCTATTACTGGGTAAAGGCGGATAATCTTTCCCCTTCAACAGTATACCATGCGATAATGATAATGGGCGGCGTAATGGCCTTTCAATGGCCGCTCGGCTTTTATTCGGGCGGCTTGATGGGCCTTCAGAAGCAGGTGCTGCTGAATGCCATTAATATCAGTGCCGCTACTTTGCGCGGCCTCGGTGCTGCCCTTATCCTCTGGAAGATTTCCCCTACAATACAGGCATTTTTCACATGGCAGATTTTCGCAAGTATACTCCACACTTCCACGACAGCTGTTTTTTTTTGGCATAGTATACCAAAAAGCGGTCATCGTTCTCATTTTCAGAAAGAATCACTGTTTCGTGTCTGGCGTTTTGCCGCTGGGATGACCGGTATTTCTGTTACGGGCATTATTCTCACACAGACAGACAAGATTGTCTTGAGTAAGATGTTGTCCCTTCGAATGTTTGGGTACTACACCCTCGCCACAGTTGTGGCAAGCGGGCTTTGTGGTTTTATTGGGCCTATATTCTCTGCTGTGTTTCCACGGTTTTCTCAGCTGGTAAGCCTGAATGATCAAAAGGGCTTAACGGATTTGTACCACAAAAGCTGTCAGCTTATGTCAGTAATGATCCTGCCTGCTGCGATAGTAGTTTCACTTTTTTCTTCAGAAGTATTACTTCTCTGGGTAGGTGATCCTGTAACAGTTGCAAACACGCATAGCATAGTTAGCATCCTGATTATAGGGACCTCCCTTAACGGATTGATGGGCATTCCCTATGCCCTCCAATTAGCCCATGCATGGACAAAACTTACATTATATACAAATATAATCGCATCCATTGTGCTTGTTCCGATGATTTACTTTCTTGCCATCCACTATGGCGTAATCGGAGCGGCAAGCGCATGGGTTATCCTCAATGCCGGTTATGTATTAATTTGCATTCAAATCATGCATTCACGCCTGCTTAGAGGGGAGCAATGGCGATGGTATTGTAATGATGTTGGAGTTCCATTGTTGGCTGCTCTTTCGGTAGCCCTGTTATGGTGGCTGTTTACACCAGGTGAAATGTCGAAACTGACTATGCTTATTTATCTTGCTTGCATTTCAACCACAACCCTGCTTGCATCGGTCACTGCAACCCCGGTTACACGCCGCTGGCTTGCCCAAAGAATCAGAATATTAAGATTATGTTATGGGGAATCAAATGGGGGAAAATAATAAAATGATGAGCCAATTGCAAAATTCAAAAATCAGGATTGGTCTTGAAAATAGATGAAGAAAGTGCTATTCTCCATCTGAACAAACAAAAAAAGGGTAATAAATGAGCCCAGTCATTAATAATAATATCCCGAAAGTCAGCATCGGAATATCTGACTATAACAAAAAACCATTGATTTCTGTGATTATTCCAACGCGGGAGCGAGCCGAGACTCTATTTTTTGCTATACAGACGGCGTTGGATCAGACTAATAATGACTATGAGGTTATTGTCAGTGATAATTTTAGTCAAGATAATACCAAGGAAGTAGTTCGCAATTTCAGCGACTCGCGATTAATATATTTTAATACAGGTCAGCGTTTATCTATGTGCGACAACTGGGATTTTGCCCTAGAAAAGGCAAGGGGAGAGTATGTGATTTTTATTGGCGATGATGATGGTATCATGCCCGGCGCGATAGATAAATTACAGGTTACTATTCAGAGCAAACCCAGTTTAGTATATTGTTGGCCTAGACCTACCTATGTTTGGCCCACAAACGGTCAGAGGGCTTCCGTTTCCTATTTGCCCTCTAACGCTTATCCATCTGAGATTAACTTGAAAAAGTTAGCTAGATTCGTAGTTAAAATGGGCGGAGCTAGGTTCACTTTTTTACCTTCCGTGTATCATGGTGCGGTTGCGAGAAGCATTTTAGATATGATACGAAAGCAGACCGGACGGGTATTTCATTCTACTCAGCCAGATATTTTCACAGCTCTTGCTATACCAGCTTTCGCTGATACAGCGATTAATGTAGGTTATGTCGTTACGGTGGCGGGACAATCACCAAAATCAAATAGTGCAATAGCAGCATACGGTAGGGATGGTATAGGTATAGCAAATGTAGAAAAGTTTGTCCAAGAGTATGAAA